>Ga0075152_10000410_pt1 | contig 32480 bp, 21 predicted proteins | sample JI61114C2DNA_FD_70964 | JGI IMG/M metagenome (GOLD analysis project Ga0075152, IMG submission 70964) | Wastewater effluent complex algal communities from Wisconsin, to seasonally profile nutrient transformation and Carbon sequestration -... | ecosystem: Engineered > WWTP > Effluent > Algae...
GCAAGTGATGGTCGGGTTCACATTGTCGCTCACCGTCACGGTCTGAATGCAAGTAGCGGTGTTTCCGCTGTTGTCGGTCACGGTCCAGGTCACGCTGGTAACACCGATCACGAATGCGCCAGGAGCGTTGTTGGTCACTGAAGCTACACCGCAGTTGTCAGCAGTGGTAGGCGTTCCAAGGGCAACGCCGGTAGCGGTGCAACCCGTGTTGGTGGTTGCGGTAACATTCGCGGGGCAAGTGATGGTCGGGTTCACATTGTCGCTCACCGTGACGGTCTGCACGCATGTAGCGGTGTTTCCGCTGTTGTCGGTCACCGTCCAAGTCACGCTGGTAACACCGATAGCGAATGCGCCCGGAGCGTTGTTGGTCACGGAAGCTACACCGCAGTTGTCAGCAGTGGTAGGCGTTCCAAGGGCAACACCAGTGGCGGTGCAACCCGTGTTCGTGGTTGCGGTCACGTTCGCGGGGCAAGTGATGGTCGGGTTCACATTGTCGCTCACCGTCACGGTCTGCACGCATGTAGCGGTGTTTCCGCTGTTGTCGGTCACCGTCCAGGTCACGCTGGTAACACCGATCGCGAATGCACCCGGAGCGTTGTTGGTCACTGAAGCCACACCGCAGTTGTCAGCGGTGGTAGGCGTTCCGAGGGCAACGCCGGTAGCGGTGCAACCGGTGTTGGTGGTTGCGGTCACGTTCGCGGGGCAAGTGATGGTCGGGTTCACATTGTCGCTCACCGTCACAGTCTGAATGCAGGTAGCGGTGTTTCCGCTGTTGTCGGTAACGGTCCAAGTCACATTGGTAACACCGATTGGGAATGCGCCGGGTGCGTTGTTGGTCACTGAAGCCACACCGCAGTTGTCAGCGGTGGTAGGCGTTCCGAGGGCAACGCCGGTGGCGGTGCAACCAGTGTTGGTGGTTGCGGTAACGTTCGCAGGGCAAGTGATGGTCGGGTTCACATTGTCGCTCACCGTCACCACCTGAATGCAGGTTTGCGTATTGCCGTGGATGTCGGTGACTGTCCAAGTCACGTTCGTGTTGCCGATGGGGAATGCGGCCGGTGCATTGTTTGATACGGAAAGCACACCGCAGTTGTCGGCGGTGGAAGGTGTGCCCAATGAAACTCCGGTCGCTGTGCAACCGGAGTTCGTAGTGGCGCTAACGGCAATTGGGCAAGTGATGGTCGGCTTCTCATTGTCCGTCACCGTCACCGTCATGGAGCAACGCGCTGTATCCTGGCGTTCATCCACAGCGATCCAGTTCACGGTAGTAGCGCCGACGGGATAAGTACCAGACGCATCGTCCGTATTGTTGAAATCGTTCTCGATAATGTACGAACCGCAGAAACCCAACGCTGTGGGCTGTGGCACGGTCACTGCTGCGCCGCAAGTGCCAGCGTCATTGTTCACTGCGATATTGGATGGACAAGAAATGGTGAGGTTGGTAACTTCTTGGAAATCATAAACGCCATTGCCATTCACATCAGCTGGTGTCGTATAGCCGTTTTGGGCTTCTGCGGAAGTGGCCATCCCCGTGGCCAAGGCAAGCAATAGCGCGGCCCTATAGAGGGTTTTGACACCTCGCTTCAAGAGCGTGTGGTCCGCGATATTTAGCATGCTGGTCGTATTGATTTCTCGCATCGGTCCTGTCAAGTGGGTTTCACTCTTCTTGGGTCGGCAGGCCATTTCTACGCGGGTCGTGCAAAAGAGTTCCATTGGTCGAAAAAGGATTGTTGTCCGGCGGGCCAAACGGCCGGTTCATCCCAATTGGGCCAAACTGCCAATCGGAGGAAAAATTGGTTTTTCTAGTAGGGGTAAGTGACTGTTAATCAATGGGATGAATTTTAGAGGTGAGCTGTCTCGGAATGAACCATGCGAGTTTGTTGAGGCCACCTTAAAACAAAACGGCCACCCGTGGAACAGGTGGCCGTCTACAACGGGAGTTAGGGGCAGTTACTCAAGGCCCGCCGGAGGTCACCACGCCGTTCCCGTCCACGGTAATGGGCAGTGGACCGGGCGTTCCATCGCCGTCCGTATCGGTGAATCCGGCCTCGATATCGTCGTGGCAACCATCATTATCGCTGTCCAATTCACGGGCATCAATGGTTCCGTCGCCGTCGGAATCCTTCACCACATAGTTCAAAATTCCACTTTCCGCAGCCGTCTCGATTCCGTTGAAAAGGCCGTTCGCGCCGAACGCGGAAGGAGCACCGTCAATACGTCCGTCATCATTGGCATCGACCTTTCCATGGCCTGCTTCCACCAGGTCGAAAATGCCGTCGTTGTCGCTGTCGAGATCGATAAGGTCCGGCACGCCGTCGCCATCCGTATCCGGGCATGCTTTTCGCACCTTCGCTTCATCAAAATTCACGTAATCAGTCATTGCGACCACATAGGAGTAAGTACCCGCGGCAAGGATCACCGTACGGTCAAAGTGCTGCCAAGGTGAATGCTCCGAATCCCCGTATGCATTGATCGTCTGTAGGCCGGTGCCATCAACCAAAGTTCCTGAGGTGCCATTTCCGTTGCGAATGGAGATGCTGCCTTGTCCAGAGGTGTTTTCACGGGTTGAGAACGCCCCCGAATAGGTGACCGTGGTAGATGATGCCAATGTGAAACTTTGATAGATGTCGTTGGAACCGGACACGATATCCAAGTATCGCTGCTGCGTACCTGAACCGGTTGCCGGGTCGGCATCCTCGTAGGGGCCGCCTTGGCCATAGTTGTAGCCCCCGGCACCGTCAACTTGTACAATGTTCGCTTGTTGGCCAGTTCCCAAAACCCAAGGTAGGATGCTGACACCGATGTTGTTCCCGTTGCTCAGTCCGGTCAAATGTTCAAAATCACCATGACTAAGCAGGTCCGGACATTCCACCGCGTCGGGAATACCGTCGTTGTCGTCGTCAAGGTCGATGATGTCCGGCACCCCGTCTCCATCGGTATCCGGTAAAGAAGCCAGTATCGTTAACGGCACATGGGCATTCACCGCGGAGCACAAGCAATGGACAGGCATAGCTGCGATCCTGATCAGCAATGGTTGGGAGCAGTTCGTAGCTGAGATAAAGGCCAAGTTGAAGGTGGTTGACGCCCCTGTTCCTAAGAGTGGCAAACTGCCTGTGTACAAGGGCCCGCCTACCGGGTTCCCGCTACCGTCCGAGCAATAAATGCCGAAGGCGTAGGAGCTTTGAAGCGCGGCCCCGTTATTTCCAACGGTCATGTCCAAGGTATAGTAACCGTCGCCATTTGGCATGGTACCCACGGTCGCAGTGGCGGCATTGACCAACAGATTTGGCTTGGCCAAAATGAAATTCTCCGTAGAAGATCCTGTTCCAATGGGGGAGGCGGAGCAACTGGTCGGCCCGCAGCTCAATCCTGCGGCAGAGATGTAGCTGTCCAAGGTGATCTGTGCCGGGTTCGCGCAGTTGGCGGCGCTATGGTCCACAGTGATGGTAAAGTTGATCGCATCTCCACTGGGAACGCCTGAAGGATAGCCCACTAATAGCTCCTGATGGCCGCCCACGTTCATCACGGTTGGCGCGCTGATCGGACAATGTGGCCCATGACACACCAGAGAACCGGTCACGAAATTCAACCCGGGGGGCAAAATGATCCGGGCTGTATCCGCCGTGCCCGTCGTGCCGTTCACAATAGTGGTGATGAAGTTCACCGTGTCCTGGCCGCAATAGTTGAACGCAGGTTTCAGGTTGATCGCGGTAAAGGCATCGTATGGCGCGGTAGCCCCGGAAACAAACAGCGTATTGGAGGTGGTCACATTACCGCTTCCTTGTGCGGGATCGCCGCAGGGACTGGTGGCATGGGGTGTAAAGTCGAAGTCGCTGCCGGAAGGGAAGGTGCAATTCAACTTCAGGTACAAGGTGATGCTCGCAATACGCGGGGCTGCCGTAGCCGCGTTCTGCGTTCCCAATAATCCGCCGTTCGCGGCGATAACGGAATGTGCGTTGAGCTGAACAGTAACCGTGGAACCCGCAACGGTGTAGGCTACGCTTTGGATATTCCCACTGCCTTGCGGGTGCTCAATGGTGATGCTATCAATGGCCAAAGCACTTGCTCCACCGGGTAATTCGAAGGAAAGCGTGGGTTGGATGGCATCAGAGATCTGCGCGCTGATGTAGTCCAGTGAAATTGGGAACTGCGTGCAAAGAGATAGCGGCGCAGAGGGGCTGTTGGTAATGCCCAATTGGATCTCGGCCTCTTGGGGTTCCACGATCAAGCGCAGGTTGCGGGCGTAACATGCATTGGACTTCGTGGCGAAATCAGCCGGGTAGCCCACACAATCCCAGCCGTGTTCCAGTATGAGTGTGTCGTTGTTGCACGTGTTGTAAGAAGCGAAGACCTTATAGTAGTTGCAACTGGAGGCCGTTACCAGCGCGCCGATCTTCACATAGTCGAAACCTCCCTGGGTAAGGATCGGCATAAGGGTTCCAGAAGCTGTGTTTACCACGCTGTCCAAGTTCAGCCCCGGACGTTCCTTAATGCGGAACCAGTTATAACCAATGGCGGTGGTGGAGGTGTTGCACAGTTCCACATCCCAGTTTACGCTGGTGGAAAATCCGTTCTGCGTAGGTGTGGGCGATTGCAGCAGGAAGGATGGATGGGTATAAGCGAATTGCACGGGCGAAGTGGTGAGCACTTTGGCTTCATGCACCGCCGGGTTGGGATGGTAGGCGTAATCAGTGTAGAAAAATTTGGCGTTCCAGGCTTCCGTGGGCGCCGCTTCACAATCGCCATAGATCTGCACTTCCACACGCGGATAATACGTGGTCATCTGGTCGTTATTCCGGAAGCCGGGCGGCGGATAGATCCAGACACTGTCACCATGTATAGTGAAGCTGGTAATGTTATAGCGGTACCCGTCCGGCAGGTCATAAATGTTCACTGTGCCTCCGAAAGTGGATCCGTGCGGGATCACAACCAAGGTGGAATCCCAGAAAATGGGAGGGCGATATTCACTGGGGTGAACATCGGCAATGGCTGAACCACGCGTGATGTAGGACCGGGCCAGCTCGCCAGAGCAGGCCGTGGTGGTAAGGGACTCGCTGCTGACCGAGGGTAACATTTTGTGGTAATACGCGCGGTCGCCGAAGGTGTCGCAGGCCACGCGCTTGAAAGGGCTGGCGCTTACGGCGAAATGGGTGCCCCGGAAGTTCATCAGCTCAAAGTTGCTCTGTGCGTTGAAGTTTTTGCTCCACACGTACTTCAGTTTCAATACCACCGTATCGCGCTGGTTGCCTTCGCCGTATTTGTAAGTTGGCGAAACAAGCGTTGTGTAATTCGAAAGGTCTAAGCGCTGCGTGTGGTTGTTTCCTGCGGAACTCACAACAGGCCCTGCGCTCATCGGCCCGGAAAAAGTGCCTGCTGAAATGTCCTTGATGGTGATCTGCCCGGAAACGAACTGGATGATGCCCACGCCGCCCGCCGCAGCATTGGCGGTGTATTGCAGGTCGAATCCGAGGTTGGCGATCATTGAATCCACGATCACGGCGCGGGTGGTGATCACCATGGTGTCCGCCGCGTTGTAATGGTCCAAACCGGGAGTGGCGGGGGTAAGCGCTACCAGCGTAGACATGGAATAGTTGGTGTAGCCCGGAGTTGTTCGCACGGCATCGAAAGAGATGGTGCTCGGCCCCTTGCATCCGCCCAAGCAGTGCGCGGTCATGGTGAAGTTGCCGCAGTGGACAGGTGTTTTCCAGCACACTCCGGAACCGTCGCGGCAGTAATAGTTGGTTCTGTACGGAATGTTCAATGTGCTGCCGCCGCCTGCAGCCGTGTATGCAGCGCAGTTTATTCGTAGCTTGAAAGTGTAGTCGTTATAGGCATACTTGTTCAGCGCATAGATCACCGTGTCGCCGCCCACGCCAGGTACCACTGTTTTAGTAGCGCCATAACCTGAAGTGGCCCATGCATCAAGAACGTCGCTGGGTGCTAACGAGACGCCTGTAGGCAGGAATATGCGGACATCCCACCGGGCATATGCCCCTGTGAGCGCATCCTGTCCATGACACTGCACCGAGTTGGAAAAGAGATACGGCTTCAGCGAAACAATGAAGTCGGAAGCCCCGTCCACGTCCGTCGGCACGGAGGAGCTGGTCGGGGTCTGGTAATCCCTGATGAAATTTTTGTAATCGAAGTCGATGCGCTTTGGGTCCGGCCTGATGCTGCCGCACTGGTCGTAAAAGCTCACATCGAAATAGTGGTGTTCCCACGTGAGGTAGTCGAATTGCCCGGTGCCGCAATTGCTTCTCGGTGTGGTCCAGAACTTGAAGGTGACAGTGGTTGAAGCTCCGGGGGGCAGGTCGTCGAAGTAGCCGTCACCATCCACATCGGCCAAGCCTCCTGGTCCGTCGGGATCGGAAGTGAAGAGGTTCGATGGCACAGTGGAGGGGCGGCCCCAGCTCGCAGGGTTGGTCCCGTAAGTCATCACCGTTTCCGGGATGGGATAACCGTTCAACTTGAAATCGCCCCAATGCCGGGTATTCTGGTAGGTTTCGCCCCAAAGCACCTGATTTAGCGGGGTGGCGATGGGCGACGAGTTATGGCCCATTCCGAAGATCACGTTCAGATTGTACGCAGTTAGCACCCCCGCACCGCTGCCATTGGCGACACGCACGGTATAGGTGATGGTATCGCACAGGTCGATGGTGGCGGGCACGGTTTCGGTAAGGGTGATGGCCGGCACGGCGGATCCGAACGAAATGCCGCCGGATTGTGGCGCGGCACTTTGGCATAGATCGGATGAGCAGCCCCAGTAGGCATGGTGGCGCACCTGCGTGTTGTTGCAGCTGAGTACGCGGAAACTTTCCAGGAAAGCGATGGATTCACCATTCTCGAAGCAGTTGTCACCATCGCCCACGGTGCCTAGGAATGGGGCCGTGGTCAGGTTAATGTGGTAAAAAAGCGTGTCTCCGTTCACCCCGGCGTGGGTCTGGTAAGGAGTAAGGGGTGTTCCTCCGAAGGAGAATACGTAGCTCCCGATGCCGTTCTGCCGGAAGATGTAATACGTGAAGTCGGAAATGCAGCCTTGCCCTCCCTGGGTCAATTGCACGGGCCGCGTAACGGTGGCGCCCACGGAAGTTGTGGCAGGCGCGATGTTCTGGATGCTCAACGAAGCGGCCAGCAGGTTGTAGGCATAAACGGAATTGTTGGTGTCTTGCGCGGTCGCGGGCATGCCCGCGTCGGCATATTCAATGAAAACGGCATCCTTGAAGATGCCACCGCCATTTTTGAACTGCACCGCGGCGCAATCAGCGGTGCGCTCGAATTTGAAGTTCACTTTGTCACCTACGCCCCATGTGGATCCGTTCTCAATGGCGAATACCGGCTGATTCAAATTGGAGATGTCGATCTCCGTGATCGTGTACCCCGGCGTACCTCCAATGATGCCGATCGTGCTAGCGAGATAGCTGACGCCCGGCGGTAAGTGAAAAGCGATCTCGAACCCGTTCAGAGTGTTCTTCTTCGCTGTTACACGCACCACCTCAAACGAATTCGCCCCGCAAACACCCAAGTCCTGCGGCGCCATTTCCACTTTATAGGCGGAATTGTCGATCTGTGCAAATGCAGTCGAACACTGAAAAAAGGAAACAATGGCCAAAGCCAGCACGGGAAGTGCTTGTAGTGGAAGTATCGGTGGAACGATGCGCATGGTTTTGGTGCAGCCATATAGCAGGCCGCATCCCTTGTTCGTGTTTATGGGGAAAAAGGTTGCATTCGTCGTGCGGAACATGCCCGTCAAAGAAGGTCGCTCCCAGTCTGAGGAGAGCATTCCGTCCGATACGTATCGGACCGCAGGTCGCATCTGTGTATATCCGCTGGTTTCCCCTTGAGGCCGACATTCATCCGTGCTATCTGTGTAATCTGTGGTTTTTCCCTATCGGAGGCCTGTTTTCCTTCCCACCCACCACCCGCCGTAAATTCGCGCCCCGCATGAAAGCCAAAACCCTCAAGCCCACCAAGGTCAACGTAGTCACTTTGGGCTGTTCCAAAAACACCTTCGACAGCGAGGTGCTGATGGCGCAGTTGAAGGCCAACCACATCGCCGTGGAACACGAATCGGCCAGCGGCGACCACAACGTGGTTGTGATCAACACCTGCGGCTTCATTGAGAACGCCAAGCAGGAAAGCATCGATACCATCCTTTCCTGGGCCGACGCAAAGGATCGCGGAGAGGTCGAGAAGGTCTATGTCACCGGTTGTCTCAGCCAGCGGTATGCGCCCGAGCTCAAGGACGGCATACCGCAGATCGATGCCTGGTTCGGCACCCGCGACATGCCCCGCCTGCTGAAAACGCTCAAGGCGGACTATAAACACGAACTGGTAGGGGAGCGGTTGCTCACTACGCCGGTGCATTATGCATACTTCAAGATCAGTGAGGGGTGTGATCGCAAATGCTCCTTCTGCGCCATCCCGTTGATGCGCGGCAACCACATCAGCACACCCATCGAAGCGCTGGTGAAGAGTGCGAGAAGCCTGGCCGCCAACGGCACCAAGGAACTCATCCTTATCGCTCAGGACCTGACGTACTACGGCCTGGACATCTACAAGAAGCGCAACCTGGACGAGCTGCTCGCACAGCTCAGCGATGTGGAGGGCATCGACTGGATCCGTCTGCACTATGCGTTTCCCAGCGGCTTCCCGATGGAGATCCTGGACGTGATGAAGGAGCGCCCCAACATCTGTAACTACTTGGACATGCCGCTACAGCACGGCAGTACCAACATGCTCAAGCGCATGCGGCGCGGGATCACGCAGGAAAAGACCGAAGCCCTCGTGGACACCATTCGCCAAAAAGTGCCCGGCATCGGCATCCGCACCACGCTCATAGCGGGCTTTCCGGGCGAAACTGAAGCCGACCACGAAGACAACCTGCGCTGGATCGAACGCATGCGCTTCGACCGGTTAGGGGCGTTTACGTACAGCCACGAAGAGGATACGTACGCCTTCGGAATGGAGGATGATGTACCCGCTGAATTGAAGCAACAACGCGCCACGGAGATCATGGAACTGCAGGGCGGCATCAGCTTCGAACTGAACCAGCAAAAAGTGGGGAAGACTTTCCGCGTATTGGTGGACAAAGCCGAAGGCGGCAACTACTATGCCCGTACCGAACACGATTCACCGGAGGTGGATAATGATGTTTTGATCGCAACCGCAATGGGCCACATGCGCATCGGCGACTTCGCGGAAGTCCGCATTACTGAGGCACGTGAGCACGAGCTAGTTGCCGTTCCGGTATAAAGATCGCCGCTTGCCTATGCTGCCGCCACCGATGCTTGGGCGGCCAGGGATAGAAACTGCGGTGACAACCGCAGTCCCATCAAGGTGAGGTCGTCCGTTTGTTGGCCAATACCCTTCCAGGTCTCAAGCTTTTCCTTGAACCGCTGGTGCTGCTCGGCCATGGGCAAGTGCGAGATTGAGCCCATTAGCGCGTGCAGGCGGGCGGTGCCGAAACGTTCTTCCATACCACCGTTGAACTGGTCCACGACGCCGTCGGAATACAGGTAGATATTGGTGCCTGCCGGGTCCAACTTCACAGTATGGTTCCGCGATGCAAGTGCGTTCGCCTGTTCGGAGGTGAATATCGGCCCGGAGCCTTGGATCCGCTCCGTTCCGCCCGCGGTGGCCACCACCATGGACATGTCTGTGCCCGCGAAACGCACGGTGCCGGTTGCGCGGTTAAATTCCACTACCGCGATCTCCGCATTGTCGTTCCAAAGGCCGTCCGCGTTTTTTAGCCGGGCCTCCATGCGCTGATACATGAAGCTGATCAATGCCGCAGGGCTGGTCACCGTTGACCGGTTGAAGCCGCTGGTGAGGATCTCATGTACCATAACGGAGAGCAGACTGGCCGGCACGCCATGACCGGTGCAGTCCACCACGGCCATAAGTACCACGTCATTCTTGCTGGCGTACCAAATGGAATCGCCGCCCACTTGTTCCTTCTGATCAATCCACGAAAAGCGCTCACTGAACAGGTCTTCCAGACCGGTTTTTTCGGGCAGAAGGGCCTGTTGGATCCGTCGGGCATATACCATGCTTTTCTCGAGATGGTCGTTGCGCTCAGCGATCAAAGCATGGGCGCACTCCAGCTTTCCTTGTAGCTCATGCATTTTCCTGCGGGAACGGCCTTGCACACGCACGAAGGTGAGCGCTGCGCTGAAGATCACCAGGGCCACCGTGCCGATGTTGATCGCAAGCAAAGTGCGCTGCATGTTTCCGCCATGAAGCGTAAACCCGTGCCCGCTCCAGCCGGGGTCGTACACGATCATTGCGGACATGGCGGCAATTAGGAAGGCCAGCCATACCAACGAGCTGTTCCTCCGGTAGTAACCTGAAATGGCCACTAAGGGCACGAAAGACCAAAACATAACGATGCCGCTCTGCTCCAAGCCGCCCATGGCCACCTGGAACAACATGGGCATGGTCATGCTCATGAACATCTGCGCAAACACATGCCGATGCGGCTTGGACGATCCGCGCATCATGGTGAAATTCACTGCAGTAAACAGGATGAATGCCACGGGCACGGCTGAAGCCACATAATGGCCAAGGGCCATGCAAAGCATGGCCCACATGGCGGCACCGCCCACTAGAAAATAGCAGAGCCCGCGGAACATCTTGCTCCGGATCTCCACGTTCTCCTGCTTCAATTTGTCCATTCTGCTCTATTCCTGATCGCGAGCTAGGCCCGGCTCCCGAGCCGGGAAGCGATCCTTAATTCCATCCGGAATTGGTGTTTGGTAGCTGGTGATGGGTGATTAGACGCTCCTGACTCTCGGATAACTTCTCGCGACTCAAGCTTCAGGCACTAGGGTCATTGGAATACCGATCATGGAAGAGAGCATGTCAGCCGGGCCGGCCGAATCCTCGTCGTTCTTGTCCATAACCCATTCCACCCGCAAGTCCTTGCCGTCATTGCTCAGGTCATCAATTCGTTTAAGCAGCATGTACAGGCCCTTCAGCGAGCTGCTGTTGAAGTATTTCAGGTCGAACCGGAACACGCCGGGCACGTTGAGGAGGGCTATCGACTCAGTGTATTGTGTGATAATGGACCCGAAAAACCCCGGGCCATCTTCTGGGATACAAACGCCTTGCATCAGGAATTTCCCGGTGGCCGGCTCAATGCGGATCAATGGGGTTTGCGTAGTGGCGGGGATCTCGATCGGTGTGTTCATGCGCGCTTCAGGTTGAAGGTGCTTTCACACCGGTAGATCGTTTCTTCAGAATGATGTATGGTGGCTTTTAATTTGCCCTTCGTGCGGCTCACGATCTGGAGCAGACCAAGGCCGGCACCACCCTTGTCACCGAATTTTCCGTTGGTCAATTCCTCCATCAACTTGGCCTTTAGTTCTTCCGGGCCAAGTTTATTGGCCTCATCCACGGCGGAAACCAATCTGTTGGCATCCTCCTTCGAGGCATGGTTCACCACCTTGATGCAATAGCCTTCCTCATGTACGTTCCATTGGAAGGCGATAGGGCCGCTGCCATAGCGCTGGGCATTGTCCAACAGCTCAAGAGCCACTCCGCAGAGTTTTTTAAGCTCGCCTTGGCGGATGTTCGGGTCCTTCACACTGTGCAGCACGCCTAACAGGTTCACGCGCACGTCGCCGTTCAGCACACCTTCAAATAATACCATGCTTTTCATATGTATGGGTGCCTGTCCAACGCCAATGGGGCTCGCGGGGTTTCAATTGGGGGCTCATTCGCGGCAAATGCACCAGGGCTTGCTTGGAAACACGGATCCGCGGATATTAGCGGCATGAAGCAATTGTTTCTCGCTGGATGCGGTTTGATACTCGCTGTTTCGGCGCAAGCTCAGTACCTCATGGATCTCGGGAAGGAAGATCCTTTGCAGGTCCCGGTAGGTCTGCACATCGATTCAGTGGTAGTGGCCTTTGCCGACAGCGGGAGCATCGGCAACGTGCTGCGCGGCCTGGGGAATACGCCGAGACCTACCTTTCTACAGGGAGGGAACCGGAAAGCCTTGACCGCCATTCTACATAACGGGCCAGACACCGCCAGAGATCATCATTGCACCATGCGGGTGAACACGCTGGAAATCTCAGAAGTTTCAAATGGCACTGGCGAGCGCTGTTTCTATGGACTCAACTTCGAGCTGCTTACACAAACAGACAGCGGGTGGGTGCGCATTTTTGACCATGCGGCATCGGGCGAGTACCCCGGCGGATTGGATGCCACGGGCAAGCAACCGCGCAACATTTTGAAGGCTTTTGAGGAAGGGCTTGCGCAGTATGCGGAAGCTGCCAAGAACAACAAGCTCGTATCCGAAGCCGTGACACAAGCACCGCGCGCAGGCGAAGATGGAACAACAGATCAGGCTTACCCAGCACTCGCCATAGTTGCTCCCGCGCGTGGCCTCTACAGGACTTTCAAAGAATTCCGCGACCAACGTCCGGACACCGTTTCCGATTTTTCCACGCAGGAAACCGTATTGGGCGATGCGCGGCAGCCCATCATTAAATTGAAGGTGGACAGTGGAGATGTTCGTGCGCAAGAGGTATGGGGCTTGAGCGATGGTCGTTATGCGTACATGAACATCGGTGGCAGGAAATTCCTGCGGTTGGTGCGTGAGGACGGTCGGTTCATCGCGAATTACAGAACGCCGGGATCCGTGGATGGAGGAACGGCGATCGGAGTGGGTGTGGCATTTGGTCTCGTTGGCGTTCTCATATATGCCGCCGCGAATTCCAAAGGAGAAAGCATTCCGGCTGAACTTGACATGCGCACGGGTGTATTAAAGCCGAGCAAAATCACCATGGCAGGTAACGGCATCATTGAGAATACCAGCGACCACATCTTCATCTACAGCCGCCATTGCCCTGCGGACACCTTGTTGGGCATGTACGTCTACGGCGGCATCGAAGCCAGCTTACGGAAGGAAAACTACCATCGGTTGAACTTAGTGCCCAGACCCGGCACCGTGCCAGTGGAATTCAAAGTGGGTGAAGGCAAACCCGTAAGCCTCGACATTTCTACGGACAACGTTGTCGGCGACCCGGAGGTTTACCTCGTAAAAGTCGGCAAAGACGGCACCCCGACCATAGACCAATTGCACGGCGACATGGCGAGGGATGTACTGAGCAAGCTCAAACCGTCCAACGAAGTGAAGTGAACATCCAGCGCCAGAAATGGCAAAATGGCGCGTCAGCTGCTGTTCTTCATTGCTCCGCACCCTCGCTTGGGCGTAGCCGCTACGGCGAAGCACGGTCTGTGGTGAAAACTGCATTTCTCAGTCTCCGCGTCCCAACCCATCCGCATTTCTCCGCACTCCCAGGCTGCCGTAAGCATGCTCTGCGTCCTATAACTCATTTCCTCCAAAGCCTCTCCTCCGTAAATTCGCGGCCCATGATACTACCCATCCGTTCCATCGGCGACCCGGTCCTTAAGAAAGTTGCCAAGGACATCACTCCCGACCATCCCGGCCTGAAGCAGTTCATTGCCGACCTGTACGAGACCATGTACGCCGCCAGTGGCGTGGGTTTGGCAGCGCCGCAAGTGGGCGAAAGCATCCGCCTTTTCGTGGTGGATTGCGCCAGTTTTGCGGAAGATGAAGACGGTAATCCCACCGAAGATGCCCATCTGAAGGATTTCAAGAAAGTGTTCATCAACCCGTACATCGTTGAAGAGGAAGGGGAGGAGTGGGCCTTTGAAGAAGGCTGCCTCAGTATCCCCGGCATCCGCGAGGATGTGGATCGTCAGCCGAAGATCACCATGCGCTACCTCGATGAGAAATTCAAACCCCACGAGGAAACCTACGACGGTTTTGCGGCGCGCGTTTTACAGCACGAACACGACCACTTGGACGGCATCCTTTTTACGGAACTTATCGCCCCTTTGCGCAAGCGCATGCTCAAGGGCAAGCTCCGTGACATCAGTCATGGAAAGACTGATGCCAAATACAAAATGCGCTTCACCCCGCTCAAATGAAGAAGACGACCTACGCCGCGACAGCCGTGGTTTTCCTGGCATTGATGGCCGCCTGTAACGACGCACCGAAGACCATTGCGGAGGCCACGCCATCCGAAGCCGCCGTTCGCATCCGCACCATGGAGGACTCGCTCTATGCACACCCCGCCGTAGAAGTGAAAGGGGCTCAGGCCTTAGTGGACGTCTACCTGCTATATGCCAAAACCAACCCGACGGACCCGTTGGCACCGGAGTATTTGCTTCGAGCGGCCGGAGTGAAGAGCGCTTTGCATGATCCGCAGGCCGCCGTGGAACTGTATGACCGAATCATCAAAGGCTACCCCAACTGGGATAAAGCCGTAGATGCTTACTACCTAAGAGCCTTCACCATCGATAGCGGGCTGCATCTAAAGGGCCTTGCCCAACAAGCCTATCAGGAAGTGATCGATCGGTACCCTGATCACAAATTCGCTGCGGATGCCAAGCAGATGATCCTCAACCTCAACTACACCGATGAGGAGTTGGTCGCCAAGTTCCAGCGCATGAACGATTCCACCGAAGCAGCCGCAGCCGCCAAATGAATATGACGATTGCTACAGCTACACCGGCCATGCTTTTGCAAGGTGCCAAATCCGCCATGGGCCACGCCGAATACCGGCAGCTCTTGGCCACATTGGTCGCGGAAGGCCGCACCACCGGCCCGGACCAAAGCGAAGAAATGGTGGCCTATACCAAGCTGAATTTGGCCCGCACAAATCGGGTGGAGAAAACAGTGAAACCGGCACCGGAAACCCTCGCAGCGCTAAAAGCCGCACCGGCCATGACCTGGCTGGTGATCACCGAACCATGGTGCGGCGACAGTTCCCAAGTGGTTCCCGTGTTGCAAATAATGGCCGAAGCAGCGCCTCAGATAGAACTACGCATCCTGCTCCGCGACGATAACTTGGAGTTGATGGACCGCTACCTGACCGGCGGCGCGCGCGGCATCCCCAAGCTCATCGCCTTCAACGGGGAAGGCCAAGAGCTGTTCACCTACGGACCGCGCCCAGCAACGGCGCAAGCCATTGTAATGGACAACAAAGCCCTTCCGGCGGAAAAGCAATTGGCCAAAGAAGACCTCTACGCCAAAGTACACGCCTGGTACGCCGCCGACAAAGGCCAAGCCGTGCAGCAGGAGATTGTTGCGCTATTGAAATAGTCCGATCCGCGTTCACTCAGATTCCCCGCAGCGGTCTGCCACAGGCGACCCTGAGCATCAGAATTGCGTCCAGTTTCTCCGTGCCTCTATGGTGAAAACGCTCTCACCCTCCCCAAACCACCTGCCCCTTCGCCACAACTCCCAACGCCTTGCCAGTAAATCGCTGGCCGACAAAGGGCGAATTTTTCGCAGGCCCAATGATGTCCGCCTCGCTGAATGACCAATCACGGTCCGGTGCGAACAGCGTGATCTCCATCTCTTCTCCAACCGCAATGTGCGGCACGGGCAGGCCCAGCACGGCGCGTGGCCCTTGGCAGAATCGTTCCGCGATGCGCAGGGTGCTCATCCGTCCTTTCAATGCCGTGTACGCGGCGGCATAAGCTGTTTGCAATCCAATCGCACCAAAAGCCGCCTGCGGGAATTCCACACGCTTATGGTCGATGTCTTCCGGCCGGTGATCGCTCACTACACAATCGATCGTGCCGTCTTTTACGGCTTCGCGAAGCGCCTCGATGTCCTTCGCACCGCGCAGGGGCGGCATCATTTTGAAGTTGGGGTCGTAGCCGCGCAGGCAACCGTCGTCGAGCAATAAGTGGTGTGCGGCCACGCTGGCGGTAACGCGCAGTTTGCGGGCTTTCGCGTCGCGGATCAACTCCACCGCACCAGCCGTGGAAATGGTGGCCACATGCAACCGGCTTTCGGCATATTCCAACAGCCGCAGGTCGCGGGCCAAGTGGATCGTTTCAGCGATCTCCGGAATGCCGCGCAGGCCCAAGCGGGTGGCCATCGCGCTTTCGTTCATTTGGCCTTGGGCCGCCAGTTCAGGGTCCATGGCGAAGGCAATCACGGTAGCGTCGATGTTGCGCGCGTATTGCAACGCGATCAGCATCAAGCGGTTGTTGCGCACGGCGGTCAAGTCGTCGGAAAAGGCCACTGCACCGGCCTGTTTCATGTCGTGCAGCTCGGCCAATTGTTCGCCGCGCAGCCCTTGGGTCAATGCCCCGATGGGAAGTAGACGCACTGCATGTCCTTTCGCTTTTTGCAACAGGGCTTCCACATGGGTGCTGTGGTCCACGGGTGGATGTGTGCTCGGCATCACGGCCACGGCGGTGAAGCCCCCGGCGGCTGCGGCATCCAGCCCGATGGTGATGCCTTGTTTGTACTCTTCGCCCGGCTCACGGAAATGCGCGCGCAGGTCCACCCAGCCGGGGCTGGCGTGCAGTCCTTCCATGCGCACTTCCTCGGTCTTGCCTTTCGGAAGTTTCGCACCGGCCTCCTTCAACCGGCCATTCACGATCAGCAGGTCCGTACAGGTTTTGTGCAACGGACCTCCGGGGTCCAGCACCGTTACGTCGCGCAGCAGCAGGTCCTTCATTTGGAAAAGCGGATCAACACTGTTTCGAGCACTAAGAAAACCAATGCGGCGATAATGAACCAGATCCAGAGCTTGCTGCCATTGTCCAGTTCGGACAAGCTGGCCGCCATGCTGTCGCCTTTCATGTCCAGCACGCTGATGGTGTTCAGGCCTTTCGCCTTCAAGGCTTCCCGCAGTTCATCAGCTGTGTACGCGGCCAAGTCGCCTTCGCCACGCGGCGGGTTCAGGGCCACCACTTCCAAGGTGTCGCTGCCGTTGGTAACGGCATAAGGTCCGGGCTGCAGCTCGGCATCGTGCAGCACCAACGAAGAGCCTTGCATAGTGCGGCGCACTTCAGGAATAATGTCCGTGCCACCAGGGCCCAGCAGATGCGGAACCGCATCACCGCTCAGGTCAACGCCGTCCAAAGGAATGGTGGCTTCATCGCCGATCACGTGGCTCAGCGGGCCTGCGGGGCGAGCCAATTCAGCCATGCGCAATAGCGAGGTGACGAACAGTGCGTGCCGAGCGAAATTGCCACCGGCAGGGGCGAGGGGCGACGCGCAGAAATAGGCGCGGCCCTTGGCAGCATGAACCGCGCAGAGGAAGGCGGAACCGTCTTGGAGACGCAGCAACGCATCGGCTGCGGGCGGCGGAGAAAGGCGATAACGGGCGCGCACTTGGGGCAGGTCCACGTTAGCGGGCATGGTGCTGAAAACGTCGCGGAAGAACGGTGCGTCCAAGTCGATGCGGGCCACTTTAACCGTGTTGGTGTCCAACGTACTGAAGCCGGTGCCGAAGAGTCCCAGCGCATTGCGATAACTGGTTAAGTCCGCGCCCATGGCAGGATACAGCGCCAAGGAGCCGCCGCCTTCCGTGAAGCCACGCAGTGCGTTCGCCAGTCCGCTGGGAATTTCCGGCAGGCCATTCAGCACCACCAGGTCCTGTTTGGCCAATGCGCCCAGATCCAATTGACGCCAAGGCTGCACGGTGAAGTTGTGCAAGCTGTCGCCGCTGAAAATGGCCTTGATGTCCGCATCGCCGGGCGCGTCGGCGGCTACCAGCATCACGTTCAGCTTGCTGGCTGTATGCCAAGCGATGTTGTACGTATTGTCGAATATGATGGGCCGGTCCTCAATGCTCAGTTGCGCGTAGTGATTCCCCGGCGCGTCGTTGTAGAAATGCAGCACGCTGTCTGCCACGGCGCCGGCTTCCATGGTGATAGCGGCCATCGCGCGTTGTCGCCCGTCGATGGTCAAGCGGAGCGGCACATCGTGAACGGGGCCGTCCGCGTGGTTGCGCACGCGTACATGCAAGGCTTCGGCCTGTCCCAAGCGCCTAACGGGACTTTCAAACCAAGCGGAATCGATGGAAAGATTGTCCGTTGCTGAAGCTTCCAGCGGAACGATCACTGTACGCACGGCGGTATCGTTGGTCCATGCGTCCACATCGGTAATGTTGCGCTGCAGGTCGGTGAAGAGGAAGGCTTGCCTGCCAAGAAGGTCGCTCTGGGCGAGGGCTTCGCGCTGGCGCAGCATCACCTGCGAAAGCGGTTTCGCATAAGGCCCGGCATCCACTTGGCTAACCGCGGCGAGCGCTTCATCGCGGCCAAGCAGCAATTGCTGGCGGCCTTCCATGCGGTTGGTAAGCACTTGGAAACGGTCGGTGCGCCCGAATGCCATGACTGTTTGCTGCGCATCCGATCGGGCTTGGTCCAATAAGCGGCCCTTGGGGTTCTGGCCATCCATGCTCCAGCTGTCGTCCAAGTAAAGGCCCACGGCGCGTTGTCCGGGCGCTGTGGAACCGGCGGAGCTTTTCAAGTAGGGCTGCGCGAAGGCGAACACCAAGCAGGCCAGCGCCAAGAGGCGGGCCAAGAGCACCAGCCAGTGCCGCACCTTCTTCCGCGAGCGCGTTTGTTGGGTCACCTCCTGCAAGAAGCGCACGTTCGGGAAATCGATCCGCTTGAACCGCCGCAATTGGAAGAGGTGGATGAGCACCGGAATGGCCAACGCGGTAAGCGCCCAGAGGAAGGAAGGGTAGAGGAAGGCCATGGGGCCGCGAAAGTAACGCGGCGCGGGTGAGGGCTATGAACCGCGGATTGCGCCGGGATCTATGCTCACTTCGTTCGGGGTTTTAGCCGCAGATTTCGCCGATTACGCCGATGCTGCATTGCATTGCGCCGTGAGGGGATTGATTGGCAGAGTGCGTTGTTATTTATGCTCACTTCATTCGGGGTTATAGCCACAGATTTCGCCGATTACGCCGATGCTGCATTGCGGGGCGTCGGCGCGTTGCACACACAATGCCTGCGGCGGAAAATCTATGTAATCTGCGCGATCTGCGGCCCCTATTCGGGGCCACGTTTCCCTGTTAAAGGCCACAGATTTCGCCGATAAAAACGAACACCTGGTGAGGAATGCGGATAACCTACCGCTTAGAACGAACCATGCGCTTAATTTCAAGCGATTCACGACCGAAATTCAAGATCAAGCCACGCTCCATTCCTGTTACCTTCAAGTAATTCAACATCTGGGCTTCCTCCAACGACGCGATCGCTTTCAAAGCCTTCAGTTCAACCACCACGCAGCCATAGCAAATGAAATCGGCCCGGAAGATCGTAGCCAGTGTCTCTCCCTTATACACCACAGCCAACTGTACCTCATGAGCGAACGGCAACCCGCGGCGCTGAAATTCCATCGCCAAGGCCTCATGATAAACGCTTTCCAGGAAACCCGTACCCAGGACCGTATGCACTTCCATCGCCGCACCAATGATCCGGTAAGTCTGCAAGTCCCGTTCTTCCATCACCATCAAATATGAGGAACAAATCAAGATAAATGAGCGCTGTTGAAAAACGGTGTCCGAATTTTCAAGTCGGCAGCCGGCATTATCGGCGTAATCGGCGCAATCTGCGGCTGTTCAAGTCGGCAGCCGTCCTTAAGACCGAAGGTCATCTGCGGCTGTTGAAGTCGGCAGCCGTCCTTCCGACCGCAGGTCATCTGCGCCCATCAGTTTCCTTCGTCGGCAGCCGGTATTCATCGGCGTAATCGGCGAAATCTGTGGCTGTTCAAGTCGGCAGTCCTCCTTTAGACCGCAGGTCATCTGCGCCATTCAGTTTCCTTCGTCGGCAGCCGGAATTTATCGGCGAAATCGGCGCAATCTGCGGCTGTTCAAATGGCAGTCGTCATTCCGCATAATCCCCGACACTCCTCCTATCAGGAATCCGCAGCTTCCCCCCTCAACTTACTATGCCCCCGGCTATAAAAGAAGTACACCAACAAACCCAGCACCATCCAGCCGAAGAACACCTCCCAGCTCTTCGCGGGGATCTCGATCATCAAATACGCGCAGCTCAGCATACCGATGCAAGGGATCAAGGAATACCTCTTGCGGAAAGCCAGCACCGAAGTCCCCAAAGCGAACACGGCAAAGGCAGTCAATAGCATAGCCTGCCGGTCCAAGTGCATGCTCGTCACCGCGTTCAGCAGCCGTTCATGGTCCAAATAGAAATAGAGAAGCACCAGCAAGGGCAGCAGGTACCGGCTGTTGATGTAGGGGATCTGGAAACGCTTGCGGCCCGAAGCATCCACGCGGTCCAAACGGGGCAGCAGCAAAACGCCACCGCACACCATGGTAAATGCGAACAGCGTGCCGATGGAAGTAAGGTCAGTAATGATGCCGCTGGGTGCGAAAAGTGCCGGAATTCCCACGAGCAACCCGGTAACGATGGTCGCAAAAGCAGGCGTGCCGAACTTGCGGTGCAGGTGCCCGAAGCGCGGGGGCAACAGCCCGTCGCGGCTCATGCTCATCCAAATGCGGGGCTGGCCCAGCTGGAATACGAGCAGCACGCTGGTGGCGGCGATCACCGCGCCAATGCTCACGGCAAAGCCGAACGCGGGCAGGTTCACCTTTTCAAAAACGAACGCCAGCGGATCCATCACGCCTTTGAATTCCGTGTAGGGCACCATGCCGGTCAACACCAAAGCCGTAACGCAGTAGATCACCGTGCAGATGATCAATGCGTACATCATGCTCCGCGGCAGGTCGCGTTGGGGGTCCTTGCATTCCTCCGCCGTAGTGCTGATGGCGTCGAAGCCGATGTAGGCGAAGAACACCGCGCTCACGCCCTTCAGCACGCCACCCATGCCGTTGGGCAGGAAAGGCACGTAGTTGCCACCTTTGATGTAGTAAAATCCGACAAGCGCCACAGCAGCCAGCAGCACGAGCTTCAGCATCACCATGGCATTTGCGGCTTTTCGGCTCTCGTGGATGCCGATGTACACCAGCGCGGTAACAGCCACCACGATCAAGGCGGCGGGCACGTTCATGATCACATGCCAACCGGCGATCACCGGTGCCGTGGCCCAAGCCAGCCCTTCGGTGGATTGCCCGGAAAGCACGGCTTGGTCGAACACTTCCTTCGCTGTCAACGGATCCGCCGTGAGCCACGTGGGTAAAAAGATGCCGAAAGCGGCGAGGATGTTGGTGAAATAGCTGCTCCAAGAGATCGCTACCACCACGTTGCCGATGGCATATTCCAAGATCAGCGCCCAGCCGATGATCCATGCCACCACCTCGCCAAAGGTCACGTAGCTGTAGGTGTATGCGCTGCCGCTCACGGGTACGCGCCCGGCGAACTCCGCGTAACACAGCGCCGTAAATCCGCATACCGCCGCCGTAATGATGAACAAGAACACCACTCCCGGACCGCCCTCGTAAGCCGCTGCGCCCACGGTACTGAAGATCCCCGCGCCGATAACAGCCGCCACACCAAGGAACGTAAGGTCGCGCACGGTAAGCGTGCGGTGCATGCCGTGGCCGCCGTCCGCCTCGCGTTGCTCATGCTCGCGCGTGATGCGTTCCACGGATTTCTTGCGGAAGAGTGGGTTGGCCATGAGCGGTGGAAGAGGGGGCAAAGTAGGGAATGACGGGGAAGGGATGGAAAGAAGGTGTGCATTGGCTTTCACAGGACGTGGTGGCTGGCATCCTAACTTTGTGTTGCCTGCAAACCAGATCACCGCAGGAGATTCGTTCTGCGCCACGGAAAGACGCCATACCGAAGTGCAACCATCAGCAACGAGCCCCAAAAAATGGAAGCCAAAGAATTTGCCCGCCAATGGATCGAATCCTGGAATTCCCACGACATGGACGCGATCCTCGCCCACTATGCCGAGGACATCGAGATCACAACGCCCATGATCAAACTGGCGGCGGGCATCGACAGCGGCACCTTGAAAGGCAAAACGGCCGTGGCCGACTATTGGCGGAAAGCACTGACCAAGATCCCGGACCTGCACTTCGAGCTGCTGGACGTCACCGAAAGTATCGGGGCCATCGCGCTCTACTACACCTCGGTGATGAACAAAAAGGCCATCGAGGTGATGTACTTTAACGATGCGGGAAAAGTGAGGAAGATGATCGCGTTTTATACCGGTTAGGACCGTGGCATTTCGGTCTTAGCAGGTTCATCGATGCGAGACCAACCAAAAGATGGGCCAAGTCAGGGAGCCTTAAAGCGGCTGTGCCAACCACCAAGTATTGCCCCAGCGGTCCGTAATGCCCGAACCTCGTACGCCGTAATTCTCATCGCGCGGGGCGTATAGTTCGGTGCAACCGGCCGAGAGTGCGGCTTTGTGCGTTGCATCGGTATCGGCCACGTAGAGGTAGTTCATGGAAGTTGACGCTTTCCATTGCTCGCTGGATTCCCCGAACATGAGCGCTGTATCGCCGATGGTGAATTCCGCATGCATCAAACGGCCATCCTCATTAACGTGCAATTCCTTCTCCTTCGCCCCGAAAACTTTGGTGAGAAGGGTTATGAAGGCTTTATGGTCTGGAACCATGAAATAGGGGTTGAGGCGATGATGGCCACTGGGGATCTTCAGTTCGTTCATTTTCGGGTGTTTTGATGCGACAAAGCAAGGACATGGATCCCCCTAAGAATTGGATGATCGCGTCATACAAGCCGCACGAAATTGTCAATTTTTTCGGGTGCCTTTACGAAGTAGCTGCGCGGGTTCATACCACTGAAGCGTTTAAAGTCGCGGATGAAATGCGACTGATCAAAGTAACCCGCTTCGAGTGCTAATTCGGTCAACGAACCGACGGTCCCGTTCTCCAGCATTCGAAAACACCGCTGGAAGCGCAAGATGCGCAGGAACAGCGCCGGCGAGAAGCCGGTTGTCGATCTGAAGCGACGTTCGAACTGCCTACGGGCCAGACCACTTTGCTTCACCATGTCGAATACTTCGGGTAGTACCTTAATTTCAAGAAGTCCACGTACGATGTGTTCCAGATCGATGTCCCGCTCCATTTCTTGGATCGCAAGATGTTCGATCAACCGCAGGCCTACAAGTTGCGGGTCACTACTTGCGACCAAGTGCTGGATCCCCGCGCATAGGTCACCTCCGATCAACGTTTCCACATCTAGGAACTGGTCGATGCATGCCTCCGGTTCCAGCGCAAATAACGCTTTGTTCCCCCAAGGCCACAGATAAAGGCCGAAGAGTTGATAGGGACCGTGGGACACCATCTCGACCGGTTTGCTCAGCGGCCCCGCGAGGTGGATGCGGGGCGCCGTTCGGCCATCGGCTTCGGTAAACGACCCGCCACGTACGATCACCAAATTGGGGCATGACTCTGCGGCAAGAAGGCTGGGCGCATCACCGGGCTCATCACTCTTCAATGTCCAGCAGTACCGAACAATGTCTTCAAGACCATGAGGAGCCGGATGGACCGCATAATGCATGGTACAAAGGTCGTGCGAAGCGAGATGGGCCAAACGCTACCGTAAGTCCTTGTCGCCCCAGGAAATGATAAAAGCTCACTCCCTGTTGTGTTGGGAAGAATTGCGGGAGTTGGGGCTTAAAGCGAGTGAGCCAACTAAAAAGTAGAGTGTAGTTCACATGCAGGTTAGTTCCAAAGTCACATGTGCTTTCCTGACCAATCATGCCGGCAACCGCTATTCCTTGATCACTAGCGTTGAAACCGTACTTCCCGCCGCACCGACCGTGATCAAATAAACGCCGCTGGGAAGCGCCGAAAGGTCGACCACCGATTGCGCGGAATCGAGGCTTGCAGAAGTGACCTCGCGGCCCAAAACATCATGGATCCGGATCGAAGAGAACGCCGCTTTGGAGACCCCTTCAATGTGTACAACGCCCGCAGTAGGACTGGGGAAGAAGCGCGGTGTTGCTGCTGGGGGATGCTCATTCACGGCAGTGGCATTAAGTTCGCAAAGGCCTGACGGAAGCACAGGAACATTGCTGTCCACGCCGTAGTTCCCGTCTCCCAACGAACCGGAAAGGTCGTTCCCCCACGCATGCAAAATACCGTCCGTGGTCATGGCCAGCCCGTGTTGGAAACCGGCAGCGATGCTCAACACGCCGCTCAGGTCATTTACCTGCACCGGGATGAAGGACTTGTATACTCCTACGGGAGAGCCATTGCCGAGTTCACCATGCGAGTTGGAACCCCAAGTCCACACGGTGCCATCGGTTTTTAGGGCCATGCTGTAGAATCCGCCCGCGCTTATTGCGGCCACCCCGGTAAGATCCATCACCATAACGGGACTGGGGGTGTAAAGGACCAGACTATCGACGGCATCTCCCAGTTGCCCGTAAGATCGGTATCCCCAGCCATACACAGTACCATCGTTCTTAAGTGCCAACGAATGGTAGCCGCCAGCAGCGATGGCTACGATCCCGGAAAGCCCAAGTACCGCAGTAGGTAACCCCGAAGGAAGGTTGGTACCGTCTCCCAGTTGCCCGTATTGGTTGTCACCCCAGGTGTAAACCGTGCCATCATTCCGCAAAGCCATGGAATGGTAATTGCCGCCGGCGATGGCGATGATGCCTGTGGGCGTTCCCGCTTGCACAGGCACGTTTGTAGATGCACCGCCGCCATTCCCCAATTCACCTTCGTAGTTGCGTCCCCACGACCAAACGGTACCATCATTTTTCAACGCCAAAGCATGTGCCGTGCAGTCTCCGGCAATGGCGGTAATGCCGGAGAGACCGTTCACTTGGCCGGGTATGAAGGTGGAACCTCCCACCGTGCCATTGCCCAATTCGCCCTCGTAGTTACTGCCCCAGCTCCATACCGTGCCATCGCCCCGCAATGCCATGGAAAAACGGTTGCCCGCGTTTACGGCCACCGCGTTTGCAAGGCCGGGAACGGTGGCAGGAAGCGTTACGTAGGTTGCCGGTGCGCTGTCGTAGCCCAGTTGCCCGTAAATGTTTTCTCCCCACGCCATCACCGTGCCATCGCTGCAAACGGCCAAGGTGTGATCGATGCCTCCAGCGAATTTTTGGGCGTGGAGAAGTGCTACCAAGGAAAGCGCAACGAGGGTGAGGAAAAGTCGGTTCATGAAGTGTGGTGTTGCCTCCGTTTATTCCAAAGGGCTATCGAAGGTATAGCGATTCCAAGCATCCCGCGAAATTCCATTCCAGAAGCAGCCCCAGGGAATCCTGACAATGGGTTGACCGGCTCACAACGGCCATTGCAATTCCATTTCGGGGCACTGGTGTTCTGCGCTTACAAGCCGCATTTCTCCGTGTCTCCACTTTTTCTTCTTCGTGTCCTTCGTGTCCTTAGTGTCCTTAGTGGTACAAGCCGCATTTCTCCGTGTCTCCGTGTCCTCGCCTGGGCGTAGCCGCTTCGGCGAAGCACGGTCCGCGTCCCCCAAAACCCGTTGCGTCCGCGTTTCGTCGTAGCGTCGTTGCGCTAAACCTCTTCTCCGCGCCTCTGCGCCTCCGCGTCCCATAACCACCTCACCAACTCTTAATTCAAATTAACGCCCCAACCAGCCTGCATTCCCCGCGCCCATGGTGGATCCGGTTACATTTGCCGTCCTTTTCAATGAACCACCCCATGATAAAGCGGACCTTGTCCGGTGCGGCGATCGCACTAATGTCCTTCGGCGCCTTCAGTCAAACAGCCGCCGATCCAACGCTGATGACCGTTGACGGCCAGCCGGTATCGCGCAGCGAGTTCGAGAGCATCTACAAGAAGAACAACAAGGACGCACCCGTCACCAAGGAGGCCTTGGACGAGTACTTGGACCTGTTCATCAACTACAAGCTGAAAGTGCGCGCGGCGGAAGCTGCCGGGCTGGACACGGCTGCCAAGTTCAAGAGTGAACTGGACGGATACCGTAAGCAATTGGCGCGGCCTTACCTGATCGATCGTGGCCTGAACGACCAGTTGATGCAAGAAGCTTATGACCGCAGCCAGCAGGAAGTGCGCGCCAGCCACATCCTGGTGAAAGTTGACGAAGACGCATCGCCTGCCGATACGTTAGCGGCGTGGAAGCGCATCACTGCATTGCGTGCCCGCGTGGAGGGAGGTGAGGACTTCGCCAAAGTGGCCCAAGGTCCCGGCGGCAGCGACGACCCCAGCGCGAAGAGCAACGGGGGCGACCTCGGCTACTTCAGCGTGCTGCAAATGGTTTACCCCTTCGAGAACGCGGCGTTCAACACGCCTGTAGGGCAGATCAGCCAGCCCATCCGCACCAAGTTCGGTTACCACATCATTAAAGTAGTGGACAAGCGCCCTGCGCACGGCGATATCACAGTGGCGCACATCATGGTGCGTTCCACGCCGGAAGACAGCCCCGAAAAGCAGGCCGAAGCCGAGAAACGCGCTGAAGAAGCTTACGGTCGGATCAAGAGCGGCGAGCTCACCTTCGCCGATGCGGCATTGAAGTTCAGTGACGATGCGGCCACCAACGCCAAAGGAGGCGAGTTGGCCCCCTTCAGCACGGGCAAGATGATCCCCGAGTTCGAGGCGAAAGCGTTCAGCTTGCAGAACGATGGCGACATTGCTCCACCCTTCAAAACCCCCTATGGCTGGCATATCGTAAAGCGCATTTCCTACAAGGCGCCGGCAACCTTCGAAGAAGCCAAGGCCGACTTGAAAGCCAAGATCGCGCGCGACAGCCGCGCGGAGATCACCCGTAAGAAGTTCCTGAACGACCTGCGCGGTGAATACCACTACAAGGAAAATGCGAAGAACATCACAGCCGTATCGAAAGTGCTGGACAATACCATCTTCGAAAAGGGCACCCTCATCATGGACACCTTGCTCCGCAAGGATTGCACCGAAGGGCGGGTAATGCGTAACGGTCTAGAGTATGACCGGGCCATCAGCACGGTGATCAAGGACGGTAAAGGCACCAACCCGCGCGCCCGCGGCAAGGACGATGTGGAGCCTTTGCCCACCGATACGGTGGTCGTGCGCGATGCGCAAGTGGGCTGGGTGAACGACAAGGCCAAAACCTCCAAGCTCAACAAACCCGTGTTCAGCATCGATGGCAAGGAATACACCCAGGCGGACCTGCTGGACTACATTGACATGCGCCAGCGCCGCGAGCCGGCCCAGCCAATGGAAGCCTATGTGAAGGACCGTTACGACCAGTTCGTTGACGACAAACTCCTGGCTTACGAAGATTCGCGCCTTGAAGAAAAATACCCCGAGTTCCGCATGCTGATGAAGGAATACCGCGATGGCATTCTGTTGTTCGAGCTCACCGACGAAAAGGTATGGAGCAAGGCCGTGAAGGATACCACCGGCCTGGAAGGCTATTATGCCGAACACAAGTTCGACTTCATGTACCCCGTGCGTTACGACGTGGACATTTACAGCTGCAAGACACCCGAGGTGGCCAAGCAAGTGCGCACCTTGGTGAAAAAGGGCAAAGAAGGGAAGGAGCTGCTGAACATCGTGAACAAGTCGGATAGCACGGCCTTGTCCATCGACGCCGGCGTGTTCACCCCAGAGGAGCGCCCTATCTTGAAAGGTGTTTCCCTGCCGGGCCTCACGGCTGACGTGCAGATGGACGGCAAGACGCAATTCGCCAACCTGCTGCAGGTAGTGCAGCCTTCACCCAAGCCGTTGGATGAAGCGCGCGGGCTGGTAACTGCCGCCTACCAGGACCAACTGGAGAAAGACTGGATCAAGGAGTTGCGCGCGAAGTACCAAGTGAAAGTGGAGCAGGACGTGCTTTACAGCATCAAGTAATGCAAATTGTCGGTGGGTCAGGCCCGGCCGGCTTTGGAAGGGTGGCGTTCTTCGCCGCCCTTCTGCTTTATTCCTGCGGAAGCAAACGAGAGGCGGGCGACCGTGTTGTAGCTGAAGCGTATGGCGAAAAGCTCTACTGGAGCGACTTGCGACCCGTGATCCCCGTGGATGCTGGCCCTGAAGACAGCGCGGCCATTGCGCGGCGGTTCCTGGACAATTGGGCACGCGACCGCGTGATGTTGCACAAGGCGGAGGAGAATTTGGACCAAAGCCAGCTCAACGTGGAGGCACAGATCAAGGATTACCGCGAATCACTCATCACCTTTGCGTACGAGCAGGCACTTGTGCAGCAGAACTTGGACACCGTGGTCACGGACGGGGAAGTGAAGGACTACTACGAAAAGAACAGCGCCAATTTCCAGCTCAAAGACAATATCCTGCGGGTGCGCTGGTTCAAGCTGCGGAACGACGACAAGAAACTGATGAAGCACGTGGAAGAGCTTTGGCGCTCCAACGACGATGGTGACCGCAGCAAGCTGGAAGTGCTGTTGGCACAACGTGGCGCCGCCATCACGGACAGCCGGGAGAATTGGGTTCCTTTTAAGGAGCTGCAACAGCAGGTGCCTTTGCGCCCGGACAACCCCACGGACTGGCTTCAGGGCCGGGGCAAAGTGACCGTGTCGGAGAACGGCTTCACCTGGTTCGTGAACTTCCTGGACCACAAATTGATGGACAGCAATTCCCCGATCGACCTCGTGGCGCCACAGGTGCGCTCCATCCTTATCAACCAACGCAAGCTCCAACTGGTGGAGCGGCTGCGCGAAGAATTATACACCGATGCTGTTTCCAAGAAGGATGTGCTCATACCGTAAGCACTTGCCATTGTTGGCACTTGCCGCACTGCCGTTTATTCCGGTACGCTTGGCCGCGCAGGACTCGCTCGCCAAAGCCTTGCCCGCGCCGCAAGGCACTTACATCGACGGCGTGGTGGCCAACGTGGCCGGCCGGATCATCCTGTACAGCGAATTGGCTTCGCGGATGGAACAAGCCCGCCAACAAGGGGTGCCGGTGAATGACACACTCGCATGCAGGGAGCTGGAGGACCTGTTGTACCAGCAACTGCTGCTGGAACAAGCGCGGATCGACAGCGTACCGGTGGACCAGGCCCAGGTGAACGCCGAGCTCGACCGGCGCATCAGCTACTTCGAGCAGCAGATCGGCGGGCGCGAAAAGCTGGAGAAATTCTACGGCAAGAGCATCACCGAGATCAAGGCCGACTTCCGCGAACAGGTGAGCGACCAAATGCTGGTGCAGCAGATGCAACAGAAAGTGACCGGCGACGCGCGCGTAACGCCCAAAGAAGTGGAACGCTTCTTCAAGGACATACCCAAGGACAGCTTGCCATTCATCAACGCGGGGGTGGAGTATGCAGAGATCACTATTCTGGCAAAGCCCACGGAGGATGAAGACCGCCGCATTAAGCTGAAGCTCGAGGAATACAGGGATGCCATTGTAAAAGGAGAAAAGGATTTCTGCACCGTGGCAGTGCTTTACAGCGAAGACCCGGGCTCGGCCGCGCAATGCGGGGAACTGGGCATGGTGCCCCAAGGTGTTATGGTGCCCGAGTTCGACGCCGTGGCGCTCAGCCTCAAGGACGGAGAGATCTCGCCGGTATTCAAGACCAAGTACGGCTACCACATCATGGAGATGATCGACCGGAAAGGCGAGCGCTACAACGCCCGCCACATCCTGTTATCACCCAAGGCGACCGCGGCGGACAAACAGACGGCCAAAGACCGTTTGGACAGTCTGATGACCCTGGTGCGCGACGGCAAGATCGAATTCACCAAAGTGGCAACCGAAGACAACGACGACGAAGAAACCAAGGGCTCCAACGGCGTAGTGATCGAGCCCAATGCCAACAGCCCGCATTGGGCCATCGGCGATCTGGACCAAAAGACTTTCTTGGTGCTGGACAAGCTCGCCGTGGGCCAGATCAGCGAGCCGCAGTACTTCGAGGAGCCCGGTGGTGACATGGGCTACCTGGTATATCGGTTACTGAAGCGCACCGAGCCGCACCGCATGGACCTGGTAACGGATTATCCGCTGGTACAGCAGGCCGCGGAAGCGAAGACCCGGCAAGCGGCGATCGGCTCCTGGGTGCGCGAAAAATTGTCCGGTACTTACGTCCACATCGTGGAACCGTATGCAACTTGCGCCTTCGAGCACCCCTGGACCGGTGTGCCGAAACCCTGAACTGAGGAAACGAAGACATGAGCACAGAGAACAACGACGTACGCGCAGTGGAGGAATTCGGCGCGAAGTACCGCCAGTTGAAGGCTGAGATCGCCAAGGTGGTGATCGGCCAGGACCAAGTGGTGGAGAAAGTGCTGATCGCTATCCTCAGCCGCGGTCACTGCCTGTTGGTAGGTGTTCCCGGCTTGGCGAAAACGCTGCTGGTGAACACCGTGGGCAACGCGCTAGGGCTCACCTTCAGCCGTATCCAGTTCACCCCGGACCTCATGCCGAGCGACATCATCGGCTCGGAAGTGCTGGACCAGGACCGCCAGTTCCGCTTTGTGAAGGGGCCGGTATTCGCCAATATCATTTTGGCCGACGAGATCAACCGCACGCCCCCCAAGACGCAGGCCGCACTGTTGGAAGCGATGCAGGAAAAGGCCGTGACCGCAGCGGGCAAAACGATGAAATTGCCAGATCCGTTCTTCGTGCTTGCCACGCAGAACCCGATCGAGCAGGAGGGCACCTATCCATTGCCGGAAGCGCAGTTGGACCGTTTCATGTTCAACATTTGGGTGGATTATCCCAGCTATGAGGAGGAACTGGCGGTGGTGAAAGCAACTACAGGCGGCGTGGAAGCCAAGGTGCAGCCGGTGCTCAGCCTTGAGGAGATCCTGTTCTACCAAGGTTTGGTGCGCCGCATTCCCGTGCCGGAAAATGTGATGCAGTACGCCGTGAAATTGGCCATGCGCACACGCCCCGGCTCATCGGGAGCACCCGCTGTGATCAACGATCATGTGAGTTGGGGCGCAGGTCCGCGCGCCAGCCAGTTTTTGGTGATCGGTGCCAAGTGCCATGCATTGGTCCGTGGCCGCTTCAGTCCGGACATTGAGGACGTGCAGGCCGTTGCCGAACCCGTGCTGCGCCACCGTCTGGTGCGCAACTACAAGGCGGAAGCTGAAGGAGTTTCAGCGGAGCGCATCATCCGGGAGATCCTTTGATAAGTAGCGGGAAAACCCGCATTCACCGGGTGCGGCAACGTGCTCCGAACGCCGTAAACTTGTATGATCCAGCGGGACGTCTCCGCCGGGTAAACTGCCGACAGCCATGACCAGCTTATTCCCTCCACGTATTGCATTCCGCAATACCGCGCTTGCTTTCTTGATGCTGGCACTCACCGGTGCAAGCGCACAGGTGGATGTACTTCCTTCCAGCGTGGACGTGCAGTTGGTGCAGGGAACGAATCCTGCTCAGCTATTGGTACAAGTGAAAACGCACAGTACGGCAAATTTCGGAGGAATCCTCAGCGCACTTACCGTCACCATCCGGTACAATGCAGCCTCCGGTGCGAGCCTGGGCAACGGCACCAGTTTCTGCAACAACTGGAGTCCCTTTACACCCACACCTGTCGTAACGAACGCGGGCACGGCCTATCGCACCTACAACGGCTTTGGGGCCAACCGGCTGGAGGACGCTGTAGGCAGTGGTGGATGTAACGTCAGTTTGGTCCCTGAACAATGGTTTACCATCACCACCATTGCTGTTACCGGGAGCAGTTGCACTGCGTTCACTTTAGGAAACGATGCGTGGACCGCGGCGAACAACCGCAATTTCTACATTTCCATGAATGGCCAGAATGTTACCGGAGCTGCGGTGAGCGGCGCGGTGAACGCAGGCAATTGCGTTTTGGACTGCCTAGGTGTGCCCGGCGGCACGGCGATGCCCGGAACGGCCTGCAACGACGGCAACCCGAACACATCGAACGATCAATGGAGCGCATCCTGCGTTTGCGTAGGCACGGTAACATGTACAGCGCCCGCGATCACTTCAACCTCGAACAATTCGCCGATCTGCAGTGGAACCAGTTTGTCCTTGGGTGTGATCGCCACAGGCACGGCGCCCTTGAGCTATGCGTGGACCGGTGCGGGAACGTTCAGTCCGAACAATTCCTCGGCCAACGTGACGGTAAGCGGTGCTGCTACGGGAGCCTACCAGGTCACGGTCACCAACGCATGCGGAAATGCGAACGCTTCAGTGAATGTCTTTGTCAACAACGCTCCTAGCGCGACCATCGCCTACGGCGGGTCGCCCTATTGCACAGGCGGCGGCACGGCGAGTGTAACGCGCACGGGCAGCGCAGGTGGCACATACACGGCCACGCCAACGGGGCTTTCGATCAATTCGAGCAGTGGTGCGATCACGCTCGGCACCAGCAGTGTGGGCACTTACACAGTGACGTACAGCATCTTTGCGAGTGGCGGTTGCCCGGCCTTTAGCACCACGGCCACGGTCGCGGTTAACAATGCGCCCAGCGCGACCATCGCCTATAGTGGATCGCCCTACTGCACGGGTAGCGGCACAGCGAACGTAACGCGCACGGGCAGTGCAGGTGGCACTTACACCGCAACCCCAGCGGGACTTTCGATCAGTTCGAGCAGTGGTGCGATCACCTTAGGCACGAGCAGCGTGGGCACCTACACGGTTACTTACAGCATCGCAGCGAGCGGTGGCTGTTCGGCCTTTAGCACCACGGCCACGGTCGCGGTGAACAATGCACCCAGCGCGACCATCTCATACAATGGATCGCCCTACTGCACGGGTAGCGGCACAGCGAACGTAACGCGCACAGGCAGTGCAGGTGGCACGTACACAGCAACCCCAGCGGGGCTTTCGATCAGTTCGAGCACCGGCGCGATCACCTTAGGCACGAGCAGCGTGGGCACCTACACG
>Ga0075152_10000413_pt1 | contig 32364 bp, 24 predicted proteins | sample JI61114C2DNA_FD_70964 | JGI IMG/M metagenome (GOLD analysis project Ga0075152, IMG submission 70964) | Wastewater effluent complex algal communities from Wisconsin, to seasonally profile nutrient transformation and Carbon sequestration -... | ecosystem: Engineered > WWTP > Effluent > Algae...
CTTCTCATTCGGATGGTTGCCGCTGCCTGACACGCTGTCATGCTTTCTCACGCTCACCTCCATCGCGGCACTCGTGCATCAGCGGGCCTGGGCCTTTTTCATCACCCTGGGTCTGGGGCTTCTGTTAAAGGATACAACAGCACTGCTGGCACCTCTCTCTGCCGCTCTCGGCTGGTGGCTGGCGGGCGGACTGAAACCGACTATGGCCTGGGCTCGTGGACTGGCACTCACACTGGCGGTGGGTGTGGCGCTGCTCGTGATAAATGGGTACTGGCAACCTGCATGGATGCATCGCTCCTGGCTCGACCAGCCCGCTATTCAGGACGAAGCACAGCCATGGTGGCACCTCCTTTCCGTGCCCTTCCTGGCGCTCATGCCATGGAGCTTCTGCACGCCGCGTGTGCTGCGACAGGCCTGGGGCAGGCTGCGCACGGGCAGGCTCTGCACACGTCATGGCCTGCTGCTCGGCTGGATGCTGCCACCTTTGGCCTTGCTCATGATCAAGTCATCGCCTCTGCCTACGGTCGCTCTTCCTTTGCTGCCAGCATTGGTGATCGTCTTCTGCCCGCCCATGATTGATGTGCGTCGTCTTTGGAGAATCGGCGCCTCGGCGGTTGTTCTCTGGCTGACGCTCAGCCTCAGCAGTCTTTCCTTTCCATCAGCCCCTGAACAACTCGTGGTGAAACCAAAGCCGGACACCAAAACTCTCCGGGAACACGACAGCCAGCAGACGATGAATCCTCTCATGCACGTCTCCTATTCTCCACCGGCCTCCACGCACTGATCCAATCGGACCCTTTTCTGCTCTCACCCCTTTCACGACACTTCAGATGACTTCCACCATCGCCTTGAATTACACGCCCACCATTGATGGTGCGGCTTCGCATTACGATGACCTCGACTCCTTTTACCGGGAGATCTGGGGCGAGCATGTCCATCATGGCATGTGGCTGACTGGCAAAGAAACAGACACCGAAGCGGCGGAGAATCTGGTGACACTCGTCGCCAAGCTCGGCGGCACTGGCAAAGGCAGCGATGTCTGTGATGTCGGCTGTGGCTATGGGGCTACGGCGAAGATCCTGGCTGAACGCTACGGAGCCAACGTCACTGGCATGACCATCTCGAAGATGCAGTGGCGCTACGCCCAGGAGCACAACGACGTTCCCGGCAAGACGACCTTCCTGCTACGTGACTGGTATCAGAATCAACTGCCGGACAATCGCTTCGATGTGGTGGAGACGGTGGAAAGCCTGGAGCACATGCCAGACCTGCCCACCTTCTTCCGCGAGTGCTATCGCGTGATGAAGCCCGGTGGTCGGCTCGTCGCTGTGGCGTGGATGTCATGTGAAAATCCCAGTGCGCTGTCGAAGCGGCACCTCATCGACGCCATCACCCGAGAATCACAGATCGCTGGCGTGCGACCCGAGAGTGAGTTCCGAGCTGCGGCTTTGGCGGCTGGCTTCACGAACTATCAATTCAACGACTATGCCCAGCAGGTGAAGAAAACCTGGCCGCTCTGCGCCTGGCGCACCGTGAAGGGCTTCTTCACGAAACCTCACTACCGCAGTTTCTTGTTCAGCTCAAAGAACCCCAATCGTATCTTCGCGCTGACTCTGTTTCGCATCTGGCTGGCTTATGAATTGGGAGTGCAGCGCTACGGCGTCTTCAGTGCAGATAAACCGGCAGCTTGAATCATCCTGATGAAAACCTTCTTCTGCCTCTCCCTCGCTCTCCTGGCCTCCATGCTTCACGCCGACACCACGGCGAGCTGGTCTGGCAAGGCTGAGATCACCTTCTCAGGCACCTCTACCCTTCACGACTGGGGTGGCAAGGTTTCTGCCAAGCCTTTCGACACAACCGTCAGCCTGGACGCCGCAGGCAAACCCAATCGCATCCAGGCGGATGTCCGAGTCGATGCCGCGAAGATGGATACTGCCGAGGCGAAGCGAGATGAAAACATGCGCAAGGCCATGAAGGTCACCGACCATCCACTGATCTCCGCCGCCATCGACGTGCCTGCGGATCAAATCGCCGCTGATGGCAAGACGCCAACGAAGCTGCCGATGATGCTTACCTTGCTCGGCAAACCTCAAAAGGTCACCGCCACCATCACGAACTGGAAGCTCAAAGGCGGCAAAGCCACCTTCGATCTCGACTTCCCCGTCTCCATGAAAGCCAGCGGCATTAGCGTCCCTGCGGTGCTGTTATTCATCCGCGTAGGCGATGGCGTGAAGGTTCATGCCTCGGTTACACTCACTCAGAATTAAATTTCATGTCCGCCTACATTCATCACATCTCCACAGGCACTCCCGCCTACACCTACGCTCAGAGCTACACGCGTGATCGTCTCAAAGATTGGGCCAAGGACCCGAAAACAAAGCGCCTGATCCACGCCATCTACAACCGCAGCGGCATCGAGACTCGTCACAGCGTCACGGGTGATTTCGTCACAGGCACAGAGGCCACGCTTTATCGCAGCGATGCCGATGGCACGCTCATCCCGCCGGGCACAGAGGAAAGAAACCGCGTCTACACTCACTGCGCTCATGAACTCGCGGTCGAACTCGCCCGCCGCACCATCACGAATGCGACCGGCTTTGAGAAAGAAGACATCACCCACATCATCTACACCTCCTGCACCGGCTTTGCGAACCCAGGACCTGACTTCCATATCATCAAGGAACTGGGGCTGCGCCCGAATGTGGAGCGCTATACGCTCGGGTTCATGGGTTGCTATGCCGCCTTCCCCGCGCTGCGCATGGCGGCTCAGTTTTGTGAGGCAAATGCCAATGCGGTGGTGCTCGTGATCTGCCTGGAACTCTGCACGCTGCACATGCAGATCAATGACCAGCCGGACAGCATCTTGGCCAACTCATTGTTCGCCGATGGTGCCAGCGCGGCCATCGTCAGTGCTCGCGCACCTGTCGAGGGCAAGCCCGCTTATCGTCTGGATGGCTTCGAGTCCGCCGTCGTTCCCTCCAGCGAGGCGGACATGGCCTGGGAGATCGGCAATGAAGGTTTTAATATCGTCCTCTCCAGCTACGTGCCGGACATCATCGGCGGGAACATCCGCCAGCTATTGAATGGCGTGCTGAAGCAGCATGACACCAGCGTCGATAAGATCGAGGAATGGGCGGTGCATCCAGGTGGCCGTGCCATCCTCGACAAAGTGCAGGAGAGTCTGCATTTGAAACCCGACGCCCTCGAAGCCGCCCGCACCATCCTGCGTGACTATGGCAACATGAGCAGCGCCACCATTCTCTTTGTGCTCAAAGAGATGCTCGACTCGGCAGAAACCGACCGCGCCACCCTCTGCGCCATGGCCTTTGGTCCCGGACTCACCGTCGAAACCGCCGTGATGGAGCGCATCGGCAGTACGGCCATGAAAGTGTCTGAGGCTAACAAAGCCGCGCACGCCTGATGGACAGCACCGCCAGACTTTACACGACACCTCAGCGCTACACGGCGCTGGTGTATGGCATCGTGAGTCTGACGCTGTTCTTCGCATCGGTGTCAGTCATGGGCTGGAGTCTCTACTACGGCCTGCATGGCAGCCTGCTGCATCTGCATGGTGGCGCGGCGCTGGCGATGGATGTGCTGCTCATCCTCCAGTTCGCCATCGGTCACACGCTGCTGCTTTCAGATCGCGGTCGCCGCTTCATGGTGCGTCTGGCACCGCTTGGCCTCGGCTCCGTGCTTTCCACCACGATCTTTGCTGGCTTGGCTTCCGCACAATTGCTCATGACGTTTCTCCTTTGGTCATCCACGGACACCGTCTGGTGGATGCCCACGGGTGGGATCAAACTCAGCCTTAGTGTGCTCTACGTTCTCTCCTGGATCATGCTCGCGAAGTCGATGACCGACGCAGGTATCGACATCCAGATGGGCACGCTGGGTTGGCGCTCCGTGTGGCGCGGCGAACGGCCTGTGTATCGGCCATTCACACGCACCGGTATGTTTCGTCACAGCCGACAGCCGATCTACGCATCCTTCACGCTCATCCTGTGGACTGGACCCGTCTGGACGCCTGACCATCTCGTCATCGCCGTGCTGTGGAGTGCCTACTGCGTGCTCGCACCGATGGTGAAGGAGAAGCGCTATCGCCAATGGTATGGCGCAGCATTTGAGCGTTATCGCCAGCGAGTGCCGTATTGGTTTCCGGCGAAAGTGCGCTCCATCAAATCCCCCACCATGAAACCGACAGACCATGACATCGCCATCGTCGGCGCGGGACCAGTGGGTTTGCTGCTCGCGGGTCTTCTCGGGCAAAAGGGACTGCGCGTGCTCATCGTGGACAAGCGCACGGAGCCGCTGCCGAACTCGCAGGCCATCGGCATCACACCTCCATCGCTGGAGATCCTCTCGCAGCTTGGACTGGAAGACGAATTCGTCCGCCGTGGCGTGCCGATTCGTGACTGTCATGTGCATGGGCAAAGCGGCCGACTTGGCTGCGTCTCCTTCCGCGAGATCCTGGGTGCTCATCGCTACATCCTGTCACTGCCACAGCAGCAGACGCTGACCTTGCTGGAGGCAAAGCTCGCCACCCTGTCGAACGTGACATTGCATCGCGGCATCGAGATCACGCAGATCGATCAAGATGCCGAGACCGTGACTTTGCAGGGTGATGGATTCACCAGCACGGCTCGCTGGCTCATCGGCTGCGATGGCAACAAAAGTCGTGTCCGTGAGCTGATCAAGATGCGCAGCAACGGCGCGAACTACGGCTGCCACTTCCTCATGGGCGACTTCATGGATCACACCGACATGAAAGAAGAAGCGCATCTCTGGTTCACCGCCGATGGTGCAGTGGAGGCATTCCCTCTGCCAGATGGCAAACGCCGCTGGATCGTGCAGACGAAGCAGCCTGTCACCGACTCAAAGCACGGCATCATCAGCGAACTCGTGCGCAAACGCTCGGGCCTCGAGCTCGCCATCGAAGATCAATTGAACCAAAGCCCCTTCTCCCCACGCTGGATGCAGGCGGAGCAATACCATGACGGGCGCGTCATCCTCTGTGGCGATGCCGCCCATCTCATGAGCCCCATCGGCGGACAAGGCATGAACACCGGCTGGGCGGATGCTGAGTTCCTCGCGGAAGTGCTGCTCGCCATCGAGCAGCGCGCGCAGCCTGCTTTGCCCCTGCTCGAAGCCTACGACCGCTGCCGCCACCGCGCCTCACAAGCGGCGATCCAGCGTGCCGCGCGCGGCATGTGGCTGGGCACACGCACGGGCATGATCCAGTCCTGGCTGCGCGATGTCTTCATGCGTGAGTGCCTTTTCAAAGGCCCGCTTTCACGCCGCACCGGACCCTATTTTGCCATGCTGACGATCCCGTTCAACACCATGAAGCGTGTTCCGGAAAAAGTGCTCGCGTTGAAGAGTTGAGGCGATCACGCGGCGTTCCGCTCGATGCGCTTCTTTACGATGGGCGGACGCTCGCCTTTGACGACGGCTTCGTTGATCGAGACGGAGCGGACATCAACACGGCTGGGCACGTCATACATCACATCGAGCATGATGCGCTCGAAAATACTGCGCAGGCCGCGAGCACCCGTGCCGCGTTTCACGGCTTCGCGGGCGATGGCGAGCAGGCCTTCCTTGTTCACGTTCAGGTCCACGCCTTCCATGCCGAGGAGCTTGGCGTATTGCTTCAGCAGCGCGTTCTTCGGCTCGGTGATGATGCGCACGAGCTCGGCCTCGGTGAGTTCACGCAGCGCGCAGATGATGGGCAGGCGTCCGATGAATTCGGGGATGAGTCCAAAGCTGATGAGATCTTCAGGCTCCACCTGCTTGAGCGTTTCATCTTTGTCCGCTTCCTTTTCCATCACACCACCGACGAAGCCCATCGTGCGGCTGCCTTTGCGGCGCTTGATGATCTGATCGAGCCCGACAAAGGCACCGCCGACGATGAAGAGGATGTTCTCCGTGTTCACCTGGATGTACTCCTGCTGTGGATGCTTGCGGCCACCCTGCGGCGGCACGTTGCAGACCGTGCCTTCGATGATCTTCAGCAGCGCCTGCTGTACGCCTTCGCCGGAGACATCGCGCGTGATGCTCACATTCCCAGTCGTCCGGCCGATCTTGTCGATCTCATCGATGTAAATGATGCCGATCTCCGCGCGCGCGACATCAAAGTCGGCGGCCTGGAGCAGGCGGAGGATGATGTTCTCCACGTCTTCACCAACATAGCCGGCTTCCGTCAAAGTGGTCGCATCAGCGATGCTAAAAGGCACGTTCAGGATCTTCGCCAATGTGCGTGCGAGCAGTGTCTTGCCGCAGCCGGTGGGGCCAAGCAGCAACACGTTGCTCTTCTCGATATCGACATCGTTCGGATCGTTCATCTTGCGCGGCTGATCCTTCTTCATCGCCTGTTGGCGGGAATGAAGGATGCGCTTGTAGTGATTGTGCACGGCCACGCTGAGCACCTTCTTCGCCTGATCCTGGCCGATGACATGTTCGTCGAGCGTTGCACGGATCTCGGCGGGGCGTGGTACCGTGAGCCCACCCGCATTGTCCGTCTCCTGCGCCGCTTCCCGATCGAGAATGCTTTTACAGACGCCGATGCAGTTGTCGCAAATGTACACGCCCGGGCCGGCGACGAGCTTACGCACCTCCGCATGGCTTTTGCCGCAGAAGGAGCAGAGGGTGACGGTGGAGGTGCGTGGCATTGGGGGGCTGGTGAGAATCTCGCACGAAGCTGGATTGCCCGTCAAGACAGCATCGTATCAATACGACCTCTGTAACATTTTCGAGACGTTTCCCTGCAACCTGCTTTACTCCTGACCTCTCCATTCATGATCGAGTTCGATTTTATCATCATCGGCAGCGGTGCCGCAGGTCTCAGTTCCGCCCTTCATGCCTGCGAGCATGGCCGCGTGGCTCTCATCACGAAGCGCGGCGCGCTCGACTCGAACTCCAACTGGGCCCAGGGCGGCATCGCCTGCGTCACCAGCGAGCAGGACAGCATCGAGCAGCATGTGAGCGACACCCTCATCGCGGGGGCCGGTCTGTGCCATGAGGACGCCGTGCGTGTCATCGTCACCGAGGGCCCCGCGCGAGTCGAAGAACTGGTGAAGTGGGGCGTGGACTTCGATCACCGCGAAGCACCCGATGGGCACCTCGAGTTCGATTTGACCAAGGAAGGCGGCCACTCCCGCCGCCGCGTACTCCATGCCGCCGATGCCACCGGCCGTGAGATGACGGAGAAGCTACTCGCCGCCGTCCGCACCAAAGAAAATATCACGCTGCTGGAGAACCACTTCGCCATCGACCTCATCACCACGGGGAAGCTCGGCTACGTCTCCGAGGACCGCGTGCTCGGCCTGTATGTTTTGAATGAAGAGACCCGCGAGGTGCTCACCATGCGCTCGGACCGCGTCGTGCTCGCCACCGGCAGTTGCGGGCGCGTTTATCTCTACACCACGAACCCACGAGTTGCCACGGGTGACGGTGTCGCGATGGCTTGGCGTGCCGGAGCCACGGTGGCAAACATGGAGTTCATCCAGTTCCACCCCACCTGTCTGTATCATCCCGAAAAGCGCTCCTTCCTCATCACCGAGGCCATGCGTGGCGAGGGCGCACGCCTCATCGGCACCGATGGTAAAGAGTTCATGCAGAACTACGACCCGCGCGGCTCGCTCGCCCCGCGCGATATCGTCGCCCGCGCCATTGACCATGAGATCAAGCGCACCGGCGGCCCCTGCGTGTATCTCGACATCTCCCACCGGCCCGCCGACTTCATCCTCAGCCACTTCCCCAACATCCACAAAGCCTGCCTGGAGGTGGACATCGACATCACGAAGCAGCCCATCCCCGTCGTGCCCGCCGCGCATTACCAATGCGGCGGCGTCGTCACCGATATCAATGGAGCCACTAAGATCCGCGGTCTCTGCGCCGTCGGTGAGGTCGCCTGCACCGGCCTGCATGGCGCGAACCGACTCGCCAGCAATTCATTGCTCGAGTGCCTCGTCATCTCGCATCGCGCCGTCGAGCACATGATCAAAAAGATGCCCATCGGCAAAGAGCACGAGCAGGTGTATCCCATCCCGCCATGGCAAAGCGGCACCGCCGTGGACAATGACGAACTCGTCGTCATCTACCACAACTGGGATGAGATCCGCCGCCTCATGTGGGACTACGTCTCCATCGTCCGCACCGGCAAACGCCTCCAACGCGCCGCCGCACGACTGCGGAATCTGAAGCGCGAAGTGCAGGAGTTTTACTGGAACTTCCGCATCACCAGCGAGCTGCTGGAGCTGCGAAACCTCGTCGAGACCGCCTCCCTCATCGTCGAATGCGCCATCCGCCGCCACGAGAGCCGAGGTCTCCACTACACGTTGGATTTCCCCGACAAAGACGAGTCCCGCCCGCCGGCAGACACGGTGGTCAGGAGGTATTGATTCAAGGCAGAAAGCTTTGTCCTCAAAGCGCCGCTTTTTGTCACTTCTGGTTTCAGGGTACCGGCTAAAGCCGGGACTACAGTGCGGCTACGGCAGCATCTCGACGCGGACTTGCACGGCGCTGCTGCGGCCCTGGTCGTCCAGCACATGCACGCGCCATTGACCGGCGGAGGCGCGCCAGAGGATGGGTTCTGAAGGCGGGGCGGCACCGAGGAAGCGGCTGTCGGCGAACCAAAAGAGCCGATTCACGCCGGGCGCGGCATTCGCGCGCAGCGGGATGGTTTGCCGATCTGGCGAGGAGGCCTGGAGGGTGTAAACGAGCGCGCTTTGGGGCGAGACGATCTTCGGGGCCTGGCTGGACTCGGCGGTGCTCATGGCATCGGCACCGGGCTCGAAGGGCGGTGGAGATTTGCGTGGCACGCCAGCTTTGCGAAACAGCTCCAGCATCTCCGGCGGCCAAAACTCCTGCACGCTGCGGCTCAGGCCCGCGCGCCCGTCATCGCGCACCACGCGCAGGCCAGTGGCGGTGTCGATGAGCACCTCGCGGTGAATTTCACAGGTGGTGATGGGAGAGACGCCGGGGATGAAGCCGCCGCGCACGCGATGCTGGCAGAGCGGCGTGGGGAGCTGGCCGGAGACGGCACAGAGATCCACCTCGGCGATGTCGGCGGGCCGGGTCTCGCGCCGCAAAGGCAGGCGCAGATGGCGGAAGGTCTCGAACAACAAGGGCGCGGCGCATTCGCGGGCGATGAAGGCAGGGTTCGCGCGGCCATTGAAATTGCCGATCCACACGACGAGCACATGATCCCCAAGGATGCCGGCGGCCCAGGCATCGCGGAAGCCGTGGGAGGTGCCGGTCTTCCACAGCACGCCGGGGTCATCCAGTGCGGGCTCGCCTTCGCGGGTGCGCATCATTTCGCGCGTGAGATGGCGCGCCTCGGCGGTGAGCAGCGGCTGGGATAAAGCGGGCGCGCTGCTGTCTGGCGTGAGCTTCACGGCCCTCGCGCAGCCATCATCGGCTAACAAGGAGTAAAGGCCGGCCAGCTCCTCCATGCTGACCTCCGCGCCGCCGAGTGGCAGGGCCAGCCCGTAGTGCTCGGCAGGGCGCGGCAGGGCGACTCCGGCGCTTTTCAGGAAGCCGTAAAGGCCGGGCGCGGTGAGCTTTTGCGCGAGCGAGACGGCGGGGATGTTTCGACTGTGATACAGCGCATCACACGCGGCGATGGGGCCGGAAAACTGGCGGTCGAAGTTCTCGGGATTGTAGCCGCCAAAGGAGGTCTGCCCATCCCGCAACAAGGTGTGTGGATGGATGAGGCCCTGCTGCATCGCCAGCGCGTAGATGAAGGGCTTTAAAGCAGATCCTGGCGAGCGACGTGCCAGCACGCCATCGACCTGACCAAGGATCGCCTTGTCCAGAAAGCCGCTCGACCCGACATAGGCCAGCACCTCGCGCGATGGCGCGTGAACGAGCAGAGCGCAGGCATTCGTGATGCCGACGTCCTTCTTCCGGTGGATGTAATCGGCGAGCGCTGACTCAACACGGCGCTGCTTCTCCAGCTCCACCGTGCTGCGCACTGGCACAGCGGAGATGAGTCGCTCGGGGTTCACTTGATGGCCGAACAAACGACGCGCCAGATGCGGTGCCTCACGCGGCACGGGCAGGAGCTGGCGCAGCGTGAAACTTTCATCCAATGGATCGGCAGGCAGTGCGCGCACGAGCCGCAGTCTCTCCCAAAGCCGATGCTGCGCGGCGGAGAGGCTGGCATTTTCACCGGTGGCACGAGGCCGCCGCCGCGTGGGACTCTGCGGCAGCACAGACAGCGCCACGGCCTCACGCAGCGTGAGCTCACGCGCCTGCTTGCCGCACCAGAGCAGGCTCGCCGCGCCGATGCCTTCGACGTTGCCGCCATACGGCGCTTGATTGAGGTAGGCTTCGAGAATGGCGGCCTTTTCATGATGTCGCTCCATCTGCATGGCGCGGAAGATTTGCCCCAGCTTCCCCCAGGCGGAGCGCGTGTGCAGGCCATGCCGAAGCCGCGCGAGCTGCATGGTGATCGTGGAGCCGCCGCCGCGCGCGGTGCCGGTGAGTGCGCCCCATGTCGCGCGCATGAGCGACATGGGATTCACGCCCGGATGCTGATGAAAGTGCCGGTCCTCCAGCTCCAGCGTGGCCGCGATGAGATCCGGGCTGATCTCCGCCAGCGGCGTGTAGCGGCGATACTTCCCATCCGCCGTCAGCGTGAGGTGCAAGAGCTTGCCATGGCGATCTTCCAGCGTGCGTGAAAAGCGGAACTCCGGTGGATACAAGCCCGCGTCTGGCAGCAGCGTGTAGAGCAATGCCATGACGAGAGCGGCTGCGCTCAACACACGCAGCCAGCGGCTTTGCCAAAGTCGTCGAAGCATGAGTTTACACCTTGATGAAGATGCCGCGCCTCCACAGCCACCGCGCCAGCAGCAGCATGAGGGCAAACGAAACGCAAGTGCTCAGCCCCGCCCATTCCTTCCCCGGATGGCCGACGAGGCGCTCCGCGATCATGCGGAAGAGGCCGAGCCCGCTGCACAGATAGAGCGTGATGGGATTTGCCCCGACCCAGATGAAGGGCGTGGTCCAGCGGCTCCAGCCCCGCACATCGACGACCCAATAAAACACGCCGAGCATCACGGCGCTCCAGCCACCCGCGACGAGCACGAAGCTGGATGACCAGAGCTTTTTCACGACTGGAAAGAACGGATGCCAAGCCCAGCCGAGCGCGATCATCACCGCGCCCGCCACGATGAGGCCGATCACCCTGCGCGATGCCGCCGTGCCGCTCGTGATCCATTTCCCCGCGAGGATGCCGAGCAGTGCGGTGGCGATGGCGGGGAGAGTGCTCAGCAGCCCCTCGGGATCGTGATCGCCATCATACTTCCGCCCCGGCAGCCAGATGGAGTCGAGGTAGTTCGTCAGGTTCCGACCTTCGGCATAATCTCCCGCTCCGATGCCCGGCACTGGCACGAGTCCGAGCAGCAAACAGTAACCGCCGAGTAGTGTCACCACCGCCGCTGCCAGTCCACGCCAGCCTAGCCAAAGAGAAAACAATCCCGCTGCAGCCGAGGCGATGCCGATGCGCTGGAGCACGCCGAGCCAGCGGATCTTCTCCCAGCCATCCCGCAGCCCGCCGGAGATGATCACGCCCAGCACGCAGAGGATCAGCGCCCGACCGAGCAGATGCCGCACCGCTGCCGCATGGCCCTCACGCTCCAGCCGCCGCGGCAGTGCGATGGCCATGGACACACCCGCGATGAAGAGGAAGAGCGGGAAGATGAAGTCGTAAAAGCGGAAGCCCTCCCACGCCGCATGCTCAAGCTGCGTCGAGACTGTTTTTGTCAGCAGCGAATCTGCTGCCACGCGATCCAGCGCCGCCTTCAGCACGCCGCCCATGCCGAGAATCCAGCACATGTCGAACCCGCGCAGGGCATCGAGTGAGACGAGGCGAGAGGAGCTGGTGGCTTGGGGCATGGCGAGAAGGAGACGCGTCACCGGAGCGCGGGCTTTCCAGCCCGCAGCAGGTCGTGTGCACACGAGACTACTTTTGACGCATCGCTGCTTCAACTCGAAGACCACGGCTTGAAGCACCTTTGCCGTGGCAACTCCACACGTTGGGTGCTTTCGACCCGCTGCGGCCTGGAAAGGCCGCGCTCCGGGGAAACTTTCGCATTGCCACACTCCCCTGCTCTGCCGCAAACATGGGGCTGCATGACCACCGCCATCCTCCCGCTCACTGATTTCCCAGACAGGCTCTCGCCGATGGTGGTGAAGGAGCTCCGCCAGGGGCTGCGCACGCGCGCTTTTGCCAGCACGCTGCTGCTGCTGCATGGGCTGCTCATCATCACGACCCTCATCACCGGCTCTGCGAGCAATGCGGACGACACGCGCTGGATGTTTGATGGTCTGGCAACGCTGGTGCTGTGCCTCATCATGCCCTTCCGAGTCACGAACGCACTGGCCGAGGAGGTGAAACTGAACACGCTGGACATGCTGATGCTCACGCGACTTTCGTGCAGCCGCATCGTCTTTGGCAAATGGGCCAGCGTGGCGCTTCAGGCCTGTCTCATCGCACTGAGCCTGATGCCCTATGTCGTGGCGCGGTATGTCTTTGGCGGGCTGGAGCTGACGGCGGAGCTGCTCGCGCTCGGCTCGAAGTGGCTCATGGGCATCGTCTTCGCGGCGGCGCTGGTGGCGCTGTCCACCATCCGGCAGAGCTGGCTGAGGATGGTGCTGATCATTGTGCCGCTGTTCTTTGGGGGCTTCGGGCTGATCGGCTTCCTCGCGGTTTCAGTCGGGGGACGCAGCGTGTTCGGTGCCGCTCCGGCAGCCAGTGCGGGGCTCGAGTTAGCCGCCATCTGCGGTTACCTCGCTTCGGCAGCGTGGGCCATCTTTGCCTGTCTCAGCCTTGCCGCTTCACGCATCTCGCCGCCGAGTGAGCCGCTGGCGTGGATCAAGCGCAGCGTGCATGTCGTGGCCTTTCTGGTGCCGATCATCATCTACCTGATCACGCGGCAGGCGGCGCTCCTGCTGCAATGCTTCCCCGTGCTGGCGGTGCTGACTCTGGATGCGCTCACGGAGACGCAGAATGATGTGCCTTCCGCCTATGTGCCGTTTTATCGGCGCGGCCTCTTCGGGCGCTTGATGATCGGTTTATTCTCACCGGGCTGGGCCTCGGGTTTCTGGCTCTCTTTCGTCGTAGCGGCAGGCATCGCCACGGCGCTGGCACTCACGGGCGGCACGGGAATGCTGCCTTACTTCGTGCTCGCCGCCTGCTCGGTGTGGATGATCAGCGCCATCATCCAGATGCTGCCCACGCGGCACTCGAATGATCTGCTGCCGATCTTCCTCGGCCTGTTCGCGCTGATGTATCTCATCACGGGCATGTTCTCCGGGCTGGGCGTCATCGTGGCAAAGAGCGCGGGTGAGCAGCCCTGGTTCCTCACCGTGCTGCCACCTGCGGCGATCATCGGCGCGCAGAGCATCTCCGGCGCGCCTGAGCGGGAGAAGTTTCTGCAAACGGCGATGCTCTTTGCCTCCGTGTGGCCGCTGCTTCACGCCGTGCTCAGCGTGCGAGCCTGGCGCGCCCTGAGCCCCATCCGCGCCGAGGCCCGCGAACTCGCCGCTGGCCGCCCATGACCCCACCACTGCCAGCCCTACGCGACTTCAGCGACCGCCTCAGTCCGATGGTGGTCAAAGAGATGCGCCAGGGGCTGCGGACACGCTTCTTCACGGCGGCGCTGATCTTGTTTCATGTCGTGCTGGGCTGTCTCATGCTGAGCTTTCTTGGGGCGCTGAATCAGGATGAGTACACGCATGAGATGTTTTGGCTGGTGATCATCTTCACCCTGCTCGGCGTACTGCCCAGCCGTGCCTTCAATGCGCTGAATACGGAGGTGAAGGACGGCACGCTGGACATGCTCATGCTCACGGGCATCACCTCCTTTCGCATCGTGTGGGGGAAGTGGGTGTCGCTCTACTCGCAGACGCTGCTCGTCGCCAGCTCGCTGCTGCCGTACATGATCGTGCGGTATCAGTTCGGCGGGGTGGAAATCGCCCGCGAGGTGCTGGCGCTGGCAGTGCTGGTGGTCGGGTCAGGTTTGGTGACAGCGGCGCTCATCGGGTTCTCATCTCAGCGGCTCATGTTTGTGCGGTTGCTCATGTCGGCGACGGTGGGCGCGGGGGCTTTTTTCATGGGCGTCTTTGCGCATGTGCTGTCCTGTGAGGATTACGGTGGGCAGGAGATCATGCAGGATTTGGTGTCGGCGGGCGAGGTGGCAGCGACTTTGCTCATCCTCGGTATCACGGTGCTCGCCGCTTATTTGAGCTATCTCTTCCTCTGCCTTGGCTCGGCACGGCTGGCCTTGGTGAGGGATTCTCAGACCATCATCAAACGCGTGCTGGCCTTTCTCATGCTCCTCTTCATCACGGGACTCGCGGTAGTGCTAGGGTCCATGGGGTATGGCCAGTGGGTGATCGTCGCGGTAGCCTACATGCCAGCCATGCTGCTCGTGCTGCTTGTCACCATGGATCTCGCCACGGAGGAGCTTCCGGTGATGGCTGGCTCTTCACGCACTTGGCTCCTCCAGCCAGGTTGGGCGGCTGGAGTCGGCACCGCTTGTCTGCTGTGGGTGGTGCCTTTCCTGATCTTGTTTGTTTATGAATGGCTCACGCCCACACATTCGACCCGCTGGGATGAGGAACCTTGGTTCATCACGCTCGGGCTGATGGCCGCATCCGTGGTGCCCGTCTGCCTGCCCATCTTCCACCGTCATTCTCGGCTGACTCAGTGGTGGGCCATCCAGATCTTGATGCTGACGGCTGCGGTTTTGCTCGTCGTGGCCATGGAAGTGATGACCTACGGAGACAGAGAGGGTTGGGGCTTTCTGGGGTTGTTGTTTCCAGTTAGCAGTATGTTTGGGGCCGAGGCCGCACCTGGATCGGAGGAAGATACCATTCGCGCTCTGGGCTTTTTCACCCACGCAGCTTGGATCATCGCTGCTCTTGTTCTTGCCTCAAAGGAGCGTCGCCGTCAGCTTTCTCAAACCCATGCGTGACTCCCCCGATGATCTCCGCTCCACCCAGGCTCGTGCCAGGGAGTGGGCGCGTGTGCTGAAGCTGCCTTTTCGACAGCAGCGCTGGCGTGGGCAGACGGGGGAGTTTGCGGGCACGGGGACGGGCAGCAGTCTGGATTTCCAGGATCATCGCTCCTACATGCCGGGGGATGATCCGCGCCAGATCAACTGGCAGGCCTACGCGCGCACGGGCAGCTACACGATGAAGCTTTATCGCGAAGAAGTGCGCCCGCTGGTGGATGTGATCTTGGATGCGAGTGAGTCCATGTTTGCCTACCCAACGAAGGAACAACGCACGCTGGAGCTGCTGGCCTACACCGTAGAGGCGGCGCTGCAAACCGGGGCGACGGTGCGCGCCTTTGCGGTGCGCGGTGCGGCGAATGTGGCGCTGGAGGTGGATGCACTGGTCTCGGGTCGGTGGGTGCAGGAGCTGGCGAAACTCCCCTCCACGGGCGATGCCCCCGCGCTCTCACGCCTGCCTTTGCGCGCGGGGGCGATGCGGGTGCTCATCAGCGACCTGCTCTTCCCCGCCGAGCCTGAGCCCATGCTGGCACCACTCGCAGCGCGGAATGGGCGCGGCATTGTCTTCGCGCCCTTCGCTGCGGCGGAGGGCGCGCCTGAGTGGGATGGCAATTACGAATTCATCGATGCCGAGACGCAGCAACCGCACGAGCACCGCGTGGAGGCGGACGTGATGCAGCGCTACCTCCGCGCCTACACGCGCCACTTTGACCTGTGGAAAAACGCCGCCGCGAAGCACGGCATCGCGCTGGCACGAGTGAGCGCGGAGGCGGGGTTCCTCACTGCGCTGCGGGCCGAGGGCATCGTAACGAATGCCGTGGAAGCGGCCTAGCCTATTCTACAACTCCACGAGGCGAGATCCCTCGCGGGCGGAGAGCAGGCAGGCATCGAGCACGCGCTGAGTTTGCAGAGTGATCTGTGGCCAGCGCGGATCGAGCTGACCACTGAGCACAAGTTTGGAGAAGGTGTGGAAGAGGCCAGCCTCCTGGGAACCGGGGGCATTGCTGCTGGGTTCATCAATGGCTTCGATATGGTGCCCGCCGTGCATGTCAGCGCGGCAGCGGTCGAGCGCGAACTGGCTGCGCGTGAGACTGAACTGCGTGTGAGCGCCGGAGAAGGGCAGGACGAAGTCGGAGACCTGGAGCAGGGCTTTGTCTCCGCTGACGACGGCCCACTCCGCGTTGGCGGCGTTGAATGAGCAATAGAAGGAGGCAGCGACTCCATCTGCAAAGGTGAGTGTGCCGGAGAAGGCGAGCGGCACGGGCGGGACGCCATCCGCCGCCTGTGCTTCGGCGTGGATGCGACCAGTGACGTGGACGGGCGTGGCGTAGCTCATGGCCCAGAGGGTGAAGCGCAGGCAGTACCAGCCGAGATCGCCGAGGCAGCCGAGCGGCTCCAGTTTGCCATGAGCGCGGATGTTGGTGCGCTCAAATTCGGCATCGCCCATGAAGCTGAACTGAGTGGCGATGTGGCGGATCTGGCCGACGTCGTGATCCACGACTTCGCGGAGCCGCTGCAAGCGTTTGCCATGCATGAACATGACGCCGTCCATGAACTGAACGCGATGCTTTTCACAAACGACGATCATCTCGGCGACATCATCTGCATGAACGCCGACGGGTTTCTCGACGAGCACATGCTTCCCAGCCTCGGCAGCACGGATGATCCATTCTTTCCTCAAGCCGGTGGGCAGCGGGATATAGACGGCGTCGATATCGGGACGGGCGAGCAGGGCATCGTAGCTATCCATCGCCTCCGGCAAAACGGGATGCGGGGCGGAGGACTGACAGTCATCAATGAAGGCCTGGGCTTTCGCGAGATCGCGGCTGGCGACGGCGATGAGGGTGGCGTTTCCGGCATCGCGGATGGCCTGCCAGTTTTTACGGGCGATGAAAGCGGCACCGAGGATGCCCCAGCGACAGGTTGGCGTGGTCATAAGGCAAGCAGGCTACGCGCAGCCTGCCCGCTTTGACAAGTGACACCTTACAGGTTGGAATTCCGCAGAAGCAGGCTGCCTGCGTTTTTCGGGCTGGTGGTCGGCGTGGTGCTGCCGTCCGCCTTCGGCAGGGCATCGCGGAGGAAGAAGCCGTAGCCATAACGGGTGCCTCCGTCATTCACGATGATGCCTTGGTAGTCCACTTTGCGGCTTACCAGCGGTCGCGGGGTGGCTGTGAGGGTCGGGCGGGGATCTGTGTCCTTCGTGGTGTAGCTGCCTTTGAAGCGGCCATCTGCCGGAGTGACGCTGAATGTCACTACTTTGGGGTTGGGCGTGTTCACCTTGGTGGAGCCGCCGGGTTTGATCTCGAGACTGACGTCGGCATCTACCGACAGCGGATCGTCACCCAGTAGTTTGTCAAAGCTGAGCAGGGCGTTCTTGAGCGGTGATCCAGTCGCCGCAGGCAGACCTAGAATGATCTCAGTCTTGCCGGGCGGGGTGTAGAGGCCGCCGACCGCACCTATGTCCAGAGGGCCGAAACCAGCGGCATAGGTGCGGGCTGTCGGACGGGTGTCAGGCGGGCGCACCCAGGCAGCCTGACTGCTGACAGTGAAAACCGGACCTGAAGGACCGGTGTCCAAGTCCAGCAGGCAGATGAAGCTGCCCTTGGTTGTGGTCGTGTAGAGGCCCTGATAGATCAGGACCAAGCCGTTTTGATCCAGATGGGAGGTGGTGGCAAAGGTCTCACCGTCGGCGAGACGTCCCGTAACCACCGTTTTCCCAGTCGCATCAATGGTCACAGAACCAAAGCCGCGACCTTTCGGCGCATTGGGCTCGGCAGGGACGGTGAAGGCAAAGGTGTGGTAGCCTTTGAAGGTGTCCACCGCTTCAGGAGGCAACCATTTATTCCTCCACGCGAAGAAGTATCCTGGGTTGGCGATGGCAGTAGCGGTGAGGTCATCGGCATCACCAGCATCATTGATTTCAAAGTTCACCGTCACACCTGCCGGAGTATGTTTGGGCTTCAAAGTAAAAGTGCCATTCGCGAGAGCGCTGTCTGCATGGGGGACCGAGAGCTTGCCGTTGATGGGAAGTTTCTCCGCGCCAATGATGGCGCTGCCGGTATAGGAGCCGGTGCTCATCACATTAAGATCAATGCGCCCGCCCGTAGAGCCGCCCAGTGGGGAGCCCAACTGAACAAACCCGCTGTAGAACCCAGCCATGCCCGATGGCAGTGGCTTGATCTTCAGGCGGATTTTTACCGGCACTTTACCGAAATCATTGCCGATGGTGAAGGTGATCTCATCCCCCAGCGCCTGATCTTTCGAGGCGACAGTGGGGATGCCGGAAATGGTGCCAGCCTTGGGGTCCAGCTTCAATCCGGCGGGCACGGTGCCACCGAAGGAAGTCGGTGTCTGAAGAGGATCGGCGGGCATGGGCAGGGTGGCGCTGTATTGACCGCCGACGACACCCGTGGGCAGCGTCGGTGTCAGGCCGGTGTAGTCGGGCTTCGTGGTGACGACCAGCAGCGTGACCGCAGGTGAGGGGCCGTAGTCTCCGCAGTTAAAGTTGTAATCTCCACTGTCCCCGACATCGACGTTCTTGATCTGAAGCGCCTTCGTGGTGGCATTGGCGTAATGCGGACCATTGCTGATATTTCCCTCGCCAAGGAACCACGAAACAGGCGGTAGATTCGTGGAGCCGGTGAAGGCCAGTGTGGCGGTCTTTCCCTTGGCGACGACGACACGCGGCACGTTAGGCTTCAACACAGCCACCACACAACTGTAAGTGCGGGTGTGCCCTGGGTTGGTGATCTTCACTGTGTACGTCCCTGCCTGGGCAAGAGTGACATCAAAGAGGCTTAATGTCGGCGTGGTGACGGCTGGGTTGAGCGGCGCATTGTTTCTGAGCCACTGATAAGTGATGGGCCCCGGACCTGTGGCAGTGGCATCCAGGAAGACACTGAAGCCCTCTTCCAAAACACGGCTCGCAGGCAGAGGTGTGTTGATCACTGCAGGATCGGTTTGGTTGCTGAGGTTCAGTGTCCACGTTACCTCCTCCACCACGAGTGCGGTAGGGTCACGCCGCACCCAGTCGGTGGGATCGCGGACGATGGCTTTGATCTTGTGGGTACCGTTGCCGAAGTCCTTCGTATTGCGCACGAGGGAGGAGCCGGTTTCACCAGAGATGGTCACGTTATTGAGTCGCCACTCGACAGTGAGTGCTGGTGCTGTCGAGGGCACCTTCGGCGTGACGCTGAGGGTTAGCGGTGCCGGTGCTGTGAAGGTCTGCGTGAGGGAGGTGGGGGTGAGGGAGTCGATGAGAGGCACCTTTTTATAAATACTCAGAGTGAGAGACTCGCGGGCTACGCTACCAGGCGGACGGAAGAGGCTGCGCATGAGGGCATTATGATGAGGTCGGTAGGAGCCAGTCGGGCGATAGTTTGCTCCCTGGAAATGAGCAACCTCATCAAAATAGGCAGGATCGTCCTCCGGCGTGTCAAGAGGGGTTCCAGTTTTGATCCAGTCTTTCCAAGGGACCTGTGCCAACGTCTTCTTGGAGGTGGCATTGGCGAATTCGAGCCTGGAGTATCCTGGTGTCGGATCTTCATACTCATCTGCCAGATCTGAAAAGGAATGCCCAATCTCGTGCTCGATGACGCCAACACTGAACTCGTCCGTCGTGGCCACGGAAATGGGGCCGCCGCTACCGCCATAGTTCGTATCATTCACGAGGACGACTGGAATATCATACTCCGGCACATGCTTGTTCATTAGCGCGTAGGCACGCGCCTGCCCCGTACCGGTGATTGTGTTCAGACGGCTGATCGGCCCGGTGAGAAAGCCCGATTGGAAATAAGTATCCCGAAGACCTCCATCGGCACCATTATCCGTGCCCGACTGATTTGAGGCGATCTCGATGCGATAAACATTACAGTAGGAGCGATAGCGGACCCAGGGTTCTTTCGTGAGAAGAAAGTCCACCGCCGCTTGAACATCTGTGGCAAATTTGCCCATCTGGCTGTCGGTATAGCCGTCGGGCAAAAAGACGATGTTCAGTTGCGTGCCGCGGGTGCCGTTTTCCTCCACGGCGAAGAGTGTCGAGGTCTGGGCCTCTAGCGCCGGAGTGGCGAGGAGGCAAAGCAGGATGAGAAGCAGGAATGTTTTCATGATTTGGGCAGGGGGATGGAACCGAGAAGGCCTTCGAGCGGTGGCTCGCCGGGTTGGATGATGCGGATGATGTCGAGCCTAGTCGCGCCCTTCACCCGGGGAAGACGAACTTGGAAAACAACAGGTCCCGGCACCGTGTATTGCACGGTTTTGTCGCTACCAGACTTGGGATCAAGCACGGCACAAAGGTGGTCTGGCGCTGGCAGCAGTTCCTCGGCCAGGACCGCATTGGTTTCCGAAAGCAACCGGCAGCGCAGCATCCCGGACCATTCCTCAGGCTTGCGGCGCTTTGGGGCGAAGTCACCCTCGATGTCCTGTTGTTCGAGGAAAGTGAGCGCGCCTTTGTCCAGACTCAGCATGTAGGCACGCTTGAAGCGCGGACCGGTCTTATCATCGCCTGCCTCTGCGGTCGGTGGTGTGGCGGGTGGAGGAGTGCTCGCGGCTGTCTGTGTCGATCCCATTGGCAATACCTTACCCGGTGTCTCCTCTTTTGTTTCAGATGCCGGGGACAATGGTGGAGTCGGCTTCACCGCAGCAATCTGCTCTTCAGCCTCCTCCCCATGACGCAACTCCGACCAGGCCAGAAAACCGGCCAGGAGGCAGAGGATCAAGACTAGAACAGGCCGCCGCATGATGTGCGCAGAATGCCACACTCGGAGTCAGACACCAGCGCCAAATCACCGCCCCGGTTTCACCTCAATGGTCGCATTCTCGATCTTCGGCCTCGGGTCGGGGATGCGTTTCATGAGCGGGATGTTCAGGCGCTCTTCGAGGGTTTTGAGGTTTTCGATCAGGCTCGGTGTGCGCTGGCTCTTTTTCTCATAAGCAGCACGCAAAAGCTCATACGCTTTCTTCCAAAGCTCAGGGTCCGTCGTCTGCACATACTGATAGGCGGCAAAGCGTGCGTAGCGGTTGTTGCCCGTGAGTCGATACACCTGGAGGTAGGCGACCGCCGCCTGTCGAGGTTCCTTGGAGCGGCGCTCGTAAATCTCGGCGAGCGAGTTCCAGAGGCGCACGTCATCCGGCAGATAGCGCAAACCCTCCAGCAGGATGGCGATGCCGCGCTGGACATGCTCTTTGGCAAGCTTCTCGCGCACAAAGGCATTCACCTTTTCATCGTTCTCGTAATACGAGGCCGCATTGTAGGCCATGTGCCAGGAGGCCTCGTCCCAGTAGTTGGAATACATCGGTTGGAGGCTGGTGGTGAGCTGGAGCAGGCCGTCCACCTTCGCCCAGTTCACGTTCTCCCATTCGCGATAGGCACGCAGGTAGGTGATCGTGGCCACGAGGGAGCGCAGCCCGCCAAGCGATGCTGCAAAGCCCATCTGGCTGAGATTCTCACGCAGGCTGAGGCTGAGCGGTGCGCTGAGCAATCCTGTGGTTCGGAAATGCTGAGTCGCCGTCTCTTCCAAGGGCAGCTTCGCAGCACCTAGGATGAGCAGCACGACCAATGCCTGGAGGCGACGTTTCATCAGAGTTCCTTCTCCACAAAGAGCAGGTGGGAAACGACCGAGTAGCCCACAAGATACGCGCTGGCGATGGCCGCCATGAAGCCGAGCGCCGCCAGTGTCACGAGCTCGCCATTGATGACATTGTCCACGATGTCAAAGACGCCCATGTCCGGCGTCACGACGGCCAGCAGAGCGGATAACAGCTTTTTGAACCAGCCCGCATGGCCGGTGAGGAAATACTCGCGGATCAACCCCTGACCATGCCCGGCGATGGTGATCAGAAACGAGATCACGATGGTAAAGAGCGTGCTGCTGGCGAAGCACGAGATCATGAGTGTCAGCGCCGTGATAACCGCCGCTTTAAAGAAGATGGCCACGACGCCGAGGTGCAGATTCCACGTCAGCCCCTGCTTGCCGACAAAAGCCTCCACCTGGGCGATCGACTCCGCTGTGGCTGTGCCCTCCGCTTTGAGCGCAGCGACAGACTGGGCAAGCACCAGCTTTTCGCGCAGCCAGAGCACCGCACTGAAGGCGATGTCCATGAGTAGCAATCCTGCACCGATGAGGATGAGCACCCCGAGCAGCTTCCCGAGCAGATACTCGAAGCGGGGCACTGGCTTCGACAAGATGGTGTAAAGCGTGCGGTCCTCCAGATCACGCGGCAGCAGCAGAGCGGTGGCACAGACGGCGATGACGACGCTGAAGAGCTGCAAAGCACCGAAGGAAACATCCTTCAAAAACTTGAGCTGCTGCTCGGGATTCATCACCGGAAAAGCAAAGCCCGCCGCCACGACGATCACGGAAAAGACCAGCAGGAAAGCCATGATCTTCATCCGCAAAAGCTGCGTCACCGTGGCCGTGGCCAGGGTCCAGATGCGTGGGATGGAAAAAGGAAGGGTCATGAGTGTCGGATTACTTGTCTGCCACTTCGAGGAAGAGTTTTTCCAGTGTCGTGCGCGGATGTCCGGAACGGACGAGCCTGGCCCCACTGCCTTTGCTTTCGATCAAAGCACGGATCTCCGCGAGCAACTCCGGCGAAGCATCGGAGAGAACGAGTTCCGTCTCATTCTCCACGGCGATCAAATCATCGAGCCGCCCCTCCCGCACCATCTGCCCATGCCCCATGATGCCGATGCGGTCACACACCTCCTGCATCTGCTCCAGCAGGTGACTCGTCACCAGCACGGTGATCCCCTGCTCTCTGAAGCCGAGGATGAGATCGCGGATCTTGCGCGAGCCCGCGGGATCGACTCCCGCCGTCGGCTCATCCAGCACCACGAGTCGTGGCTGATGCAGCAGCGCCTGCGCGAGGCCCAGCCTTTGCAGCATGCCTTTCGAGTAGCCGGACACGCGGCGATCCGCCGCATCCTCGAGTCCGGTGAGCGCCAGCATCTCCTTCGCGCGATCTTTGAGCTCCGCACCCTTCATGCTGCACAGTCGCCCGTAGAAAAGCAGCGTCTCCATGCCGTTGAGGTGCTTGTAAAAATACGGGTTCTCCGGCAGGAAGCCCACATCGCGCCGACTCTCCACCTGCGTGCTCGGCTTGCCAAAAACGGAGGTGCGTCCGCTCGTCGGCGTCACCAGTCCGAGGATGGCTTTCATGGTCGTGGACTTGCCGCAGCCATTGGGCCCGATGAGTCCATAGACCTCCCCATCATTCACCGTCAGCGAGAGATTGCTCACAGCGGTGAACGGCGCTTTGCCAAGCCCCGCCTTGAAAACCTTGGTCAGGTTTTCCACAGTCACGGCGGGGATGGATGAAGCGGGGGCAGGCATCGGGCCGCGAATGAAGGGAAGTCAGGCCCAAGTGTCAATCATGGAAGCCGCAGAGCATCACTCCCGCCTCGGATTCTCGCTGATGTAAGCCTCCAATGCCTTTCCCAGACCGGCACCGACCTTGCCGTAGCCTTCGACGGACATCAGCGGACTGTTCCATCCGGTCTCGAGCGTGATGGAAATGGTGAAATCACCGGCATTCGCCCGCACCCAGCCGCTGCTCATTCGCCCACGCTCCTCATCAGTCGTCACATAGGTGGCGAAGCGATACTTCGGCTGCACGGGCATGGGTTCGATGATGTTCGCGGCGGCGAGGTCGATCCAGCGCTGGTAGTTCCGCTGCTGGATGCCGGTCATGCGCTCAAAGGCAAAGGGGCCGAAGAAGAAAATCGGATCGTTCGCACCGGGATTGTGCAGGTCGATGAAGACATCGAGCCCGTGCTTCGCTTGAATATCACGGATCATTTTCTGCGCTGCCGCGACCTCGGGATAGATCGGCTCGGCGGCCCAGTCGCGATTGTGATCACGCGGCACGGCCTCCTTGCCACCCGCACCGAGAGTGACGTTATCCACATCCATGATCGGGATGTAATGCAGGCAGGTTTTCTCACGCAGAGCCTTCGCTTCATCGCTGGCATACCAGCGGGCGAATCCACGGCCCACCTGGCTGCCTCCCGCCTCCCACGCATGCTGTCGTGAACCTACCCAGACCTGATGCGGCGCGTTTTCGTCGCCGATGCGGACGCCATTGACCGGGCGGCCATCGCGGGTCTTTGCCAGCTCAAAGCGCCTCGACTCCGGCAGCTTAGTCGCGATGTCGGTGAGCAGCTTTTCCGCATCGCTCGGCACAAAAGGCGGCCCCCAGGCAAACGACATCGTCGCAGCCTCCGCCTTGATCTTGTAGCTCATCACCTTGTCTGCGCTGAGCGTGCCTTTGGCGGATGGTTTCCATGCCGTGCCATCGACACTGATCCACGCCTGTTTCGGCTGACACCACACGGAGGCGAGCACTGTTTTGTCACGAAACGGCTTCGTCTGCCCCTGCACCTCCAGCGTGAAATCTTCGCCTGCGGTGAGGCCTTCCAGTTTGAAGAACCACCAGCAGGGCCAGCCGCGTCCTTCGTGCAGCTCCGGCATGATGCGCAGGGTTCGTGTCGCTTGATCGAGCGTGACAATCTCGGCATTGCCGCCATCGAAGTCGGTCAGCACACGCAGTTCAGCATGGGCGGTGAATGTGATCAGGAAAGCGAGTGTTAGCAGGCGCATGATGAAGCTGAACGTCACGCGCTTGCGCAATTGTTCACCGACTCAGGCACAGCTCAAATCAAAGGCCGACGATGCCACACGCTGGCCGTTGACTTGCAGTTCCACACGATGGCTGCCTGAGTAGTGCTTCCGCGTGGTGAAGTCTCGAATCACCTGCGTTTTCGACAGCTCCAGCTTCTCACCGCCTTTCAGCTCGGCCTCCGTCCATTTGAAAACTTTGGCAGCACTGCCGCCGCTGGCTTTCACATAATGAATCACATAGTCGATCACCAGACGCTGAGGCTTGCGCGACGTTGAAGTCACCGTCGCGGAGATTTCCAATCTCTGGCCTAAAGATAAGCTTGTGGGTGACGTGGTCAGCGTAGCATCCACGTCCGAACCTTCCGCGAAACCAAACAACTGCAAGGCCCGTGGATGACCACGTTTGATGAGCGTTCGGCAGGCATGTTTGGCGATCCAGGACTGCCGTTCTTCGCGAAGATCCCAGGCTTCAAGGCGCTCCATCACCCATTCGGCATGATCTTTCGTGATGTCATTCAGATGGTTCGCGACTGACTTCCGCACATAGAGCGCCGAGTCTCCTTTCAATGCCTCCAATATCGGCGCCGTGGGATTCGGATCAGCCACCAGTGATGGCAGCCTCATGCCCCAGGGCAGCCGGGGGCGCGAGCCCTCACTGGCCAGACGCCGCACATGCTCGCACTCATCTTCGGCCCAGCGTCGCATCGTTTTCAGCGTGCGCTTTTGATCCGCAATGAGGAATGGCCGCACGGCAAACTCCGCCGAGCCATGCTTGGTGAAACCACGCAGCGCCCCGAGTGAAAAGTCGAAGTCATACAGACCAAAGCTGGCCACGAAATCGCAGAGGAAGATCGCCACAAAGCCATGCTCAATCTTCGGAGCCAGGCTGTGCAGCACCTCCACCTTCTCACGAAACGATCCCGGCAGCGCCGCCTCCACCGCGACGGCACATTGGTGAAGCCTTTGCATCAGCGTGCGCTCCTCCAGACCGTCGAGCACACTTTGGAGAAACACCTTTTTGCGAAACGGTTTGGAGAGAGTCGCAAGTTCACCGGCCAGTGATTGGTAGCGCTTTTCGTCAAACCAGTCTTTGAGCTGGGCGGGGTGAGATTCGGACGGCATGTGTCTTGAATATGAAAAGCCATGCGACATTTCTGCCTAGCGATCAACCTCGGCAGCATCCTGTTTTTGCCGACTGGCGTGAAGATCGCACGAACTCGCAGCGTGAAGTCTTCCGACATGAAGCCCCTGACTTTCGCCCTCACTCTTTTCACCTCTATCTGCCTCGCTGACACGAACTGGCCTCAATTTCGTGGCGAAGGAGGTCTCGGCATCGGCTCGGGATCACCGCCAGTGGAGTTCTCGGCGGAGAAGAACCTGAAGTGGCAGGTGGAGGTGCCGCTCGGGCATTCCTCGCCGTGTGTTTGGAATGACAAGATCGCGCTCACCGGCCTCGCTGATAGCAAGCTGGTCACGTTTTGCCTGAGCAAGGCTGATGGACGCGAGCTGTGGCGTGTGGCGGCTCCGGCGGATAAGATCGAAGGAGCTCATCGCATCGGCAGCCCGGCCACGCCGACGTGCTGCACGGATGGCGAGAGGTTGATCGCGTATTTCGGCAGCTACGGCGTGCTGGCGTATGACTGGAGCGGCAAGGAACTGTGGAAGAAACCATTGCCTGCGCCGGTGGTGGAATTTGGCACGAGTGCCTCACCGATCATCGCCAATGGAAAGGTGATCATCGTCGCGGATCAGGATGTGGGCAGCTACATGATCGCGCTCGATGTGAAAACCGGTGCGGAAGTGTGGCGCGTGGATCGCAGCGAGTTCCGGCGCGGTTTTTCGACGCCGTTTGTGTGGCAGCATGATGGCGTGGAAGAACTCGTCGTATGCGGCTCGCTGTGGACGCGGAGTTACGATCTCAAAGATGGCAAACAACGCTGGTCCGCTCGCGGCATGGCGCGGGTGTCGAATGCCAGCCCGGTGGCTGCGGATGGCGTGTTGCTCGTTTCGAGCTGGAACGTCGGCGGCGATGAAGATGATCGCGTGCTCATGGAGCCGCATGAGACCTTTGCGGCGGCCAATGATGCTGACAAAGACGGCCTGCTGACGCTGGCGGAGTTTCCGAAGAGCAAAATCAAAGACCGCTACTCGCAAATCGACGCCGACAAAGACGGCAAGGTGACAAAGGCCGAGTATGAAACCATGCGCGGCATGTTCGCCGATGCCGTGAACCAGCTTTTTGCCATCAAACCAGGCGGTAGCGGCGACATCACAGACACGCATGTCGTCTGGCAGCAAAACAAGCACCTGCCGTATGTGTCGTCGCCCATCGCGGTGAAGGGTCGTGTCTTCACCATGAAGAGCGGCGGCCTCGCCAGCGCCTACGACACGAAAAGCGGCAGCCCGATTTATCAGGCCGAGCGCGTCGATGCCTCTGGCGACTACTACGCCTCCGCCGTCAGTGCCGATGGTCGGGTGTATGTCGTTTCGCAGCGCGGAACCGTCGTCGTGCTCGATGCCACGAGCGACACGCTGAAGGTCCTGGCACGAAATGACCTCAAAGCCTCCGTCTTCGCCTCACCGGCGATTGTTGATGGCGTGATCTACATCCGCACGGACAAGCAGGTGATGGCGTTCGGGAAGTAGCATAGCCTTTCTAGGCTGTGCTACGTCCTGACTCGCACCCACAGCATCGCCGCGACGACATAGATCGTGCCAAAGCCGACGAGCACGGCATCCCAGCCACCGGCGTGGGCGATCAGCCAGGGCACCACGATGGGAAAGCAGGCCGCGCCGAAGTTGCCGCACATGTTGGTGATGGCGCTCACGGTGCCTGCATGAGGTCCGCCAAAGGCCATAAGCGTGGCCGAGTAGCACGGATTCACCGCACCGGCGCAATACATGCCCGCGCTGATGATGATCACCGCCAGCACCGGCTGCGCCACAAACCACGCGGCAAAGATCAAGGCCGCACACAGCATGAGCATCGTCATCGCCATGCCTTGGCGGGCGAGACGCGGGCGACCTGTCCAGCGCATCAACGCATCGGAAATGAGCCCGCCGGAGAAGCCGCCGGCCACATCGGCGAGCAGCGGCAGCGTCGTGAGCCAGGCGGACTTCGCCAGCGTCATGCCGCGTGCCTCTTGGAGGTAGGTTGCGAACCAGCTCGCGAAGAAAATGTAGCCCGCCGCACGAAAAAACTGCTGTGTGCAGAGCAACCAGAGCGAGGGACTCTTCGCCAAAGATCGCCACGGGATCGAAGGAGTGGTCGCCGGAGCAATTGAGGCATCTTTTTCGATCCACTCACGCTCCGCCGCATTCACGGACGGATGCTCCGAAGGCTGGTTTCGATACCACCACGCGAACCACACGGCCCACAGCACACCGGGCACCGCGTTGAGCACAAACATCCATCGCCAGCCCGCGTTCATCACGAACCACGCCGTCAGCGGAGCCGCCACGATGCTGCCCACTGACATGAAGCCGCTGAAAGCGCCCGCTGCCGAGGCCTGCGCCGTCTTGGGAAACCAGCGCGACATCGCCATCACGCCCACCGGCACCAGCCCCGCCTGCGCCACGCCCATGAAGGCCCGCGAGGCCGTCATCCAGCCAAGCTCACCCATCGCCAGCCCGGCGGTGGCCAGCGACCACATCACCGCATAGAGCGCCAGCGCCCATCGCGCCCCGAGCCGCTGCGCCAGCATCGCCGCTGGGATCTGACACAGCGCATACGGCCAGAAAAACGCACTCATCATCATACCCGACTGCTCCTTCGTGAGTCCGAGATCCGCACGAATCGTGCTCTCCGCCGGAGCCACGCCATTCCGCACGAAATAAGCCAGTGCCGCCGCCGAGCAGAGCCCGGCCAGGACGATGAAACGAGTGCGGGTGGGTTTCATGAGGCCGTTAATCCGCATGTCCCCGATAAGCTTCCCATCCGGTGGAGGTATGGATGAAGAAGTGACGCGAGAGGGGCTTGTTGGCTTGCTCAAGCATTTTTGAGGTCAAGCTGCGCATTTCCGACAATCCTTCACGATCCTCGCTACCTGTAAAGAATATCAAATCACGAGCTGGAATCACGGCCACAACGTCTCCACAGACCATCGAAGCAACTGAATCCCAAACGTAAGGCAGAAGAAGCAAAGTCGCTTCAAAATCACCCTCAGCAGTAAGCATTCTGACTCGCCCATTTTCGTTGGCTCTGATTGCAAGATTCAATCCGTCAAGATTTGCCAATGCGACCTTGTGCAGTACCTGAGCCGTCATTCCCAGCCTTTTTAATTCTGAATTCGATACGATCTCAAAGTATGACCCCATATCGTAGGCATACATGATAATGATGTCTGCCCCGAAACGCGTCTCCACGGGAGAATCCTCGTGAGACAACGAAACATCAGCTTTGCCGACGTTTGGAAGCGCAACATACATCCTGGGGTAGATAAACTCAGGCTTCTGGCGCTCTTCGTTGGTTGATTCAGGCGTGCTCATATCAAATCACCAGTCCGTCACCGCGCCATCGGGGCTGAATTCGCGCAGGACGATCTCCTGCTGGAAGGGATGCTTCTTCACTTCGGCTTCGTTGATGGTGATGCCGAGGCCAGGCTTGGTGTTCGGGCGGACGATGCGACCTTTCTTCTCGATGACAAAGCCTTCTTCCACGACGTCCTGCCGCCACGGCACGTCGTTGTGGACGGTTTCGCAGATGATGTAGCTCGGCTGACTGAAACCGAACTCCAGTGACGCGGCGGTGCTCACCGGCCCCTGCGGATTGTGCGGTGCCAAGGCGATGCGATGCGCCTCCGCGAGCGCGGCGATGCGTTTGGCGGCGCTGAGGCCGCCGCAGTGCGTGATGTCGAGCTGGCAGATCTCGACAGCTCGCTTCTCAAACATGTCTTTGAAGGCCTCCAGGTTCGTCACGCGCTCGCCGCTGGCCACGGGCGTGGTAAGCGCGGCGTTGATCTTCGCCAGGCCATCGACGGCCTCCGGCCAGCAAGGCTCTTCGAAGAAGTAGAGGCCGAAATCATCGAGTGCCTTGCCGAACTTGAGCCCCATGGCCGGAGAGGGCCGCGCATGGCAATCGACCATGATGTCGATGTCCGGCCCCACAGCCTCACGCATGGCCGCGACGGCGGCTGCGGCTGCGCGAACGGGTTTCATGCCTTCGATGGGCATTGTGCTCGGCACGGCCATGCTTTTGAAGGCGGTGTAGCCATCCGCCACCGCTGCTTGAGCGAGTTCGGCGAAGCGTTTCGCGTTGTCGGCAGGTGTTTGATAAAAGTCCTCCATCTTCCCGCCACCGAGATGGCAGTAGGTGCGCACCCAATCCCGCACCGGACCGCCAAACACCTTCGAAAGCGGCATGTTTGCCACTTTGCCGACGATGTCCCACAGCGCGAGGTCGATGCCCGCGATGGCCGTGGCCCGCACGATGCCGTGCCCATGCCAGAAGTGCTGGCGATACATCACCTGCCACAGATACTCGACGCGCGTCGGGTCTTCGCCGATGAGCAGGTGCGACATGTCTTCGATCGCCCCCACGATGCTCCGCGTATGCCACTCCAGCGTCGCCTCCCCCCAGCCAATGAGGCCGGGCTGATCGGTGACGACTTTGACAAACACCCAGTTTCGCATCCGGGCATGGCAGACGAGGGTTTCAATGGCGGTGATTTTCATGGGTTGAGAAGAGAGGTTTTGAACCGCTGATAAGACGCTAATTTAACGCTGATCAATCCATTGGCGTCATGTCAGCGTCCCATTAGCAGTTAAGAAGAAATTCGCTTGGTGATGGTTTCGATAAGCTGTCCTAGCGAATGAACGGCACAAACGGCTCCACCTTCACACCGTTCAGGAAGCGACGCTTGACCACCTCCAAAATATCCTTCTCCACGGCCTTGCTGCGGCCCAGCGCAGCCAGCTTTTCAACCTCCCCAGCGCTGTCGAGGGCATATTCACCGGGGCGGGTTTCGCAGTCCACCCGAAGGAATCGTTCACGGCCTACCAGCAGCATCGCCTGCTTCCAAGCGGCCTCTCCTTGAGCGTTCATGAGCAGATTCACCACCCGCGTGCCCCAACCGAGCAGCCCAGTTCCAGCCAGATCAGCCACGGAGTCTGCTGCGTAGGTAGTTCCGATGCTCAACACCGCGATCTCCTCCAAACGCTTCCCGAGGAAGCCCACGGCCTCCACCACGCCTGCCAAGGCGGGATTGTTTGCCCACAGGCCGCCATCCACATAGCCACAGCCTTCATGCTGGGCGATCTTCATCGCTTTGAAGTAGGTCGGTGCGGCAGCCGTAGCCAGCGCCACATCCACGGCGGGGATTTCCAGATCGTATCTGAAGCGCTCATGATGTGCCGTCTTGAAAAGGAAGAGCCGTCCCCGGATCGTGTCATAAGCGGGAATGAGGAGGCGGCTTTGCGCCTCTCCGAACCTCCGGTCGCCAAACGCGGCGCGTAGTTCCTTCCGCAGAATCTCCTGCGAATACTTCGGCTGGAATATCTGCCGCAGCGACCGCCCCAAGCGATGACGGAAGCCCGTGACAGGAAAGATGCGGGGCCCACGCTCCTTGTAGAATTCCAGCATCTCCTGACCGCTCAGGCCGAGACCAAGTCCGATGGCCAGGATGCCACCCGTGGACGTTCCAGTAATAAGGTCAAAGTGATCCTGCACCCTCAATCCCGTATCTTTCTCCCAGGCAGCGAGTGCTGCGGCCGTGAAGGTTCCTTTGATACCACCGCCGTCGAGGGCTAGAATACGGAAAGGTGTGTAAGTGGAGGAGTTTGGTTCATTCATATGTTTCGGCAGAAAGATCCAGTTCGGTGGCGCTTGAGCTGACGAGGAGTTTAGCCTGCGAATCAGGTCATCTGGCCTTCCAGCGGGCAGTGTAGAAACGCATAGGATAGTCCGGCGAAAGCGGTTTCACTTGGAAAAGAAATTTCGACATACCTGGAGCCATTCCTTTGGGGCTACTACTTCAAGGCGGTGTTCCAACACCTTGCGATGACCACTCATCTCGAGGCTGTCGTCTTTGGCTAGCGATTGCATTAGGTTCATCATGGCGAGCGAGATCGTCGGCTGGGCTAACATCTCCTTCGTGAGCACGGGTGGAATGAGGGTCGCTGTCTCGCAAGTGGTGATATGGCCGAGGACATCGCCGCGCCGCGTGGCGTCGATTAGCGCGATGAGATAGAGACGACGGATCTCACTGCTTGCCGAGGGGGCGGTGGCGGGGTCTGCCAACAGACTTTGCCACTGAGCCATCGCTGCCCGGAACTGCCCAGCTTTGGCACAGAGTTGCATCTGCAACTGCGCGCGTCGCGAGGGAGCCAAGTCGGAGACCGCCAATGCGCACAAATCATCGGCTCGATAGTGCTGCACAGGCAAAGATAGAGCAGAAAATAATGAGGGGTTCTCACCCCATAAAATGTCATGGCCCTCAAACCGAAATAGACCGGCCTCCTGAAGCTGAATGAGGTTTGTAGTTCTTGCCGATACTGCGTGAAATAGTACAGTAGAACCCTCGTCTGCTGACCACCCGCTCGCCAATCCCACGCCATCAGGACTGAAAGAGACACTGCTTACTTTCCCAAATTTTCCGGAAAATGTTGTTAATTCCCCACCTGTTGAAGCATCCCATAACTTCACCGTGCGATCTTCCGATCCGCTCGCAACACACTTCCCGTTTGGAGCAAAAGCCACACTGGTCACGGAATTTGCGTGCCGGGTT
>Ga0075152_10000415_pt1 | contig 32266 bp, 18 predicted proteins | sample JI61114C2DNA_FD_70964 | JGI IMG/M metagenome (GOLD analysis project Ga0075152, IMG submission 70964) | Wastewater effluent complex algal communities from Wisconsin, to seasonally profile nutrient transformation and Carbon sequestration -... | ecosystem: Engineered > WWTP > Effluent > Algae...
TTGTAGGCATCGACGAGTTGCAGTTCACCTTCGGGACCATCTTTCCAGCCAATCATGAAGCGCCCGGGCAGCGGTACACCGAAGACATGGGGCAAATTGAGCCGCTGCGCGAGTTCGAGGTAGAGGACACCCAAAGTGATCGGCAACCCCTCGCGATCATCCAGCAGTTCGCTCATGTAGCTGTTGGACTTGTTTGCATAGTCATGACGGCTGCCATGGAAGCCCGATTCTTCGAAGAGATAACGGTTCAGTCGCTTCACGGCAGATGCCGTACCCTTCTTGATCTCGGGGTCGGCTTTCAGCTCGTCCACCATTCGCTCAAACTGCTGAAGGTAATGAGGCACTTCCACCTCGGCATTGTCATGGCGGGCAATGAGCAGCGCGGCGCGGAGAAGATTGATCTTGTCCTCAGGTTTGGCGAGTTCACTGATGATGTCACGCGTCACGGCACTGCGGTGAAGATCTTTGTCCAAGCCTTTGAGCGCCGCGATCTCTTCCTCGAGTTCACGACGACGCTCCAGCAGGAGGCGGCGTGCCGCCGTGTGATCATTGAGCAGTTCTTTGATTGTCTGGTCACGCCCAGTCTGGCTTGAGGTGAACTGATCCAGGGCCGTGTCGATGGTGGTGGCGAGTTCCGAGGGAATAGGCTTGTCTGCCAGATCGGCACCGACTCGGAATCCACGATACTCTGCTCCAGGACTGCGGAAGCGGCACAGGCCCACCTGGCCTCCTCGCAGCCCTGTATCTTCATGCACCAGCACGCGCTGACCATTCACCCAGCCTGTGATTTTGTCCGGCTCCACCCGGATGCGGAGATGATTCCAAGTCCCCGGACGATAGGCTTCCGTGGGGAACTCTTTCAGCACCGTCCATGAATACACATCAGCCCCCTCGAAGCGGGTGAAGCGCATCCGGCCGTTGGAAGGATAGAAGCCATAGTAGTGATCCTGGTCCTGCGCGCAGAAAAGCAACCCCGCCGCGCCGCTCTCCTCATCCAACTTTACATTCACCGCCACTTCAAAGACATCCTTCGGAACGTCACTCTTGGATAGGCAGATCGTGCGCCCACCGAAGCCGCTGCCCATGCCTGATGACTTGAGTGTCCCTGATCGTTGCGCCCATCGTGAACCGAGAGCCGGCTGCCAGGACTTGGGATTCAGCACACCGATGGTCAGCCAGCGTTCCATCGGCACCGGATTTGGCTCGGCGATCAGGCGTTTGAGTTCATTCACCGGCATGGCAAAGCCGAGATTGTCCGTGACGGCAGACTTCATGGTCAGCAGGCCGAGCACACGCGCCTGACGATCCAGGAGCGGACCTCCGCTGTTTCCGCGCTCGATGGGCATGGCGAGGCGGATCATCGGCACTTCATTGACGACATCGGGATACTCGGAGACGACACCATCGACGATGCTGAAAGCGAGTCCCTCAGGGTTTCCCATGGCCACGACAGGTTGCCCCTGCTTGATCGAATCACTGTCCGCCAGCGGCAGCGGCTTTAGATCCTTTGCCGCCACGCGAAGCAGCGCCAGATCCCAATGCGAATCCGTGGCTGTGATCTCCGTGACCTCATGCTTTGTGCCGTCACTCATCTCGATCTCCAGCCTCCGCGCCTCGCCAATGACGTGCAGATTTGTGGCGATGAGTCCATCTGCACTCACCACAAAACCCGTGCCCAAACCATCCAGCCCCTCCCTGCCCTCTTGAAGAACCTTCACCACCGAAGGCTTCACCTCCTGCGCGATGGCCTCGACAGATTTCTGTGAAGACTTCGACGCAGGCTGAGGCGGCTTGCTATGCAGCGCCGGAGCGAGAGCCAAGGCGAAGAGGGAGAAAAGGAAAACGCGCATGATCTGAAACTACGCAAGAAACGCGCCTCGTGGCAGAAAGTTCCCAGCCAAATATCACTCCAATTCTCGCAAAGCTCGGCCGAGGCACTTGATCACATCCGTGGGCAGCACCGTGTTCTGGGCCATGCTCAGTGCCGCGATCTCCGCCGCACGTCCGCAGCTCCAGGCTCCCAGTCCTGCGGCACGATGTAAATCCAGCCCTTGTCCGGCGAACGCGGCACACACACCGGTGAGCACATCGCCCATGCCGCCCGTGGCCATGCCGGGGTGGCCTGTGATGTTGAAATAGGTTGGCGGACCTTCGGTGGCGATCACGGTGCGGGCGCCTTTCAGTAGCAAGGTGTTCCCTGGATGCGCCATGGCCCAAAGCTCGGCCTGACTGATTCGCGGATGGGCATCGCAATCACCCGCCAGTCGCGCCATTTCACCGGGATGCGGGGTGAAGAGTCGCGGTGGTGTGGAGGTGAGAAACACAGGCACCTCCGCACAAGCGACCATGGTGATGGCATCCGCATCTACCACGGCGGGAACATTGGCGTATTGGATCACCGTCAGCGCCTCGTCTTCATGCGCAAAGCCCAGCCCCGGACCGATGGCGAGAGCATCAAAGTTCATCTCCAGTACCTCGCGGTAATCCTTCACCAACTTCACCATCACCTCCGGCGGCACGCGTGCGGCGAGCAGCGGATACACCTCCTCCTTCACGAGAAGCGTCACCAAACCAGCCCCGGCGCGCAAAGCACCGCCGCAGGCCAGCACTGCCGCGCCAATGAAGCCCTGAGAGCCAGCGATGATGCCCACCCGCCCCGCCTGACCTTTGTGAAATTCAAAGCTCCGACGTGGCAGGAAGCCACGCACCAGTTCAGGCGTGAGCAGTTGCGGACTGTGATCATCCTCGGCTTTGAGATCACGCAGCGGTGCCAGCGCCAGACGGCCCACAAAAGGAGTCGCTGCATCAGCCACGAGCCCTGCTTTGCAGCAAGCCACCGTCACGGTGAGATCCGCGATGACGCAATCGTGTGATGGTTCGCCTGTGTCACCATTCAAGCCGGATGGGATGTCCATCGCCACGGTGAAGGCATGAGCCTCCTGATGCAGCGCGTTCATCTCGGCAGCGAGAGCACGGATGTCGGCCCGCATCTCTCCGACTGCACCGATGCCGAGAAGACCATCGAACTGAACGATGGGCCTCGCGAGTTCATCGACCTTCGCCGGAGCTTCGAGCACGCGCAGATCCGCAAAAGCATCGAGATGAGCTCTTGGCAAAGGTTTGAGCTTTTCGATGGTACCACTCAATCTCGCCAGCACTTGCCAGCCGAGCTTTTGCAACTCACGCGCCGCGACGAGCGCATCTCCAGCATTGTTGCCACTGCCAAGGAAAAGAATCAGCGTGCCCGGAGATGGGAAGAATCGGCGAATTTCCCCCGCGATGCCGCAGCCCGCTTCTTCCATCAAGGCAGCCGCACTCACACCACGATCAAAGACGCGCTGCTCGATCTCCTGCATCTGGTGGCAAGTCACGAGCATGGCGGCTGGCTTCAGTTTGCTTTTTTGTACGACACGATTCCCTGGGCGATGCCCTCGGCGATGCGGTTGCGAAATTCGCCCGTCATCATGCGGGCTCGTTCGGTCGAGTTGCTGACGAATCCGCACTCGATCAGCACCGACGGGTTGCGCGTGGTCTCACGGATGACGTGAAAGCTGGCGTGCTTCACGCCACGATTAATCATGGAGGTGCGCTGCACCAGATACGCCTGAATGTAGGCGGCGAGCGTGTAGCCCTTTGTATGGTAGTAGTAGCTCTCCACACCCGCACCGCTGCCGCCGCGATTGTAATTGTAGTGAATGCTGACGAAGATCGCGTTGCCATAGCGGTTGCCCACGGAGGCACGGCCGGGAAGCGGGATGAAGACATCACGCGAGCGGGTCATGATCACCTTGAGTCCCGCCTTTTTCAAAAGCTGCTCCACACGGCGCGCGGTATCCAGCGCGAGGTGTTTTTCATAAACATAGCCGATGGCCGCACCGCGGTCGAAGTCGCCGTGGCCGGCGTCGAGCACCACGGTGTCAAAGGCCTGAAGAAAAGGCGAGGCCAGGAGCACAAGCGCCGGAAGCCAAACGTTCAGAGAACGGCGAAATACTGGTGGGAGGAGAGAGGCGCAGACCATGCCAGGAAAGGGGGAATCGCATAACACGCAGAGGCCGTGCCATGCTGGACTCCATGCGTTAGCGGTTTTGGCCGTGTGTGGCAAGCCCTTTGGATGAACTCTCATTGCGTTCATTTGTGACGTCCTGACAGGGCGTCTGCCTCCATGTCGTAATTCTGGAGCCATGCCCACCGACCGCCGCTCCTTCCTCAAGTCCTCCTCCCTCGCCGCCAGCGCCCTCGCTTTCCCCGCTGTGGTGAAGTCCGCCAGCCCGAACTCGAAGCTCCAAGTCGTGTCCGTGGGCGCGAACGGAATGGCTTTCAGCGACATCAAAAACATTGGTGGTCATGCGAACGTGCAATACGTCGGCTTCTGCGACATCGACAGCACCCGCTTTGACAAGGTCGATGCCGAGCATCCGGGTGTGGCACACTTCGCCGACTTCCGCGAGATGTTCGCCAAACTGGGCGACAAGTTTGATGCGGTGAATGTCGGCATCCCCGACCACATGCACGCGAAGGTGGCCATCGATGCCATGCGCATGGGCAAGCACGTCTATTGTCAGAAGCCACTCGCCCACACCGTGTGGGAGGCACGCCAGATGCGCCTCGAAGCCGCGAAAGCCAAGGTCGTGACCCAGATGGGAAATCAGATCCACTCGAACCTCGAATACCGTCTCGGCACCCGCCTGATCAAAGAAGGCGCGATTGGCAAAATCAAAGAAGTCTATTCCTGGGTGGCCGTCACCGGCAATGAGCGCAACAAGCGCCTCGCTCCCGCGCCGGGCACCAAAGTGCCCGCTCATGTGAACTGGGATCTCTGGCTCGGCGCGGCTCCGATGCGCGAGTATGCCCCGTGCTACCATCCCTTTGTCTGGCGTGACTGGCAGGACTTCGGCGGTGGTGCCCTGGGAGACTTCGGCTGCCACATTCTCGATCCCGTTTTCACCGCGCTCGGCATCAAAGCCCCGCTCACCATCACGGCTGAAAACAGCGGCGTGAACGAGCACATCTGGCCAACGAATGAGACCATCGAGTATGTCTTCCCCGGCAATGAACTCACCGCAGGCAAGACCCTCAAAGTGACGTGGATGGACGGCGGCCTGCGCCCGGATCGCAAGCTCGCACGGATGCCTGACAATCTCGACCTGCCACGCAGCGGTTCGCTCTTCATCGGCGAAGAAGGAAACCTAGTGCTCGCCCATGTCGCCGGACCTCGTTTGTATCCTTTGGAAAAGTTCACCGGCTTCAAGTATCCCAAAGAGCAGGGCCTGAGCCACTGGCACCGCTGGGTGGACGCCTGCCTCGGCGGTGAAAAGACCAGCGATGGCTTCGACTACGCCGGCCCGCTTTCCGAGACTGTGCAGCTCGGCAATGTCGCCACACGTCTCGCCATCGGAGAGATCGACCAGCGCACCGGTCGTCCCCTCGATCTCAAAACCCTCGAATGGGACACCGAAGCCTTCGCCTTCAAAAATAACCCCGCCGCCGACAAGCTTCTCACGAAGACCTATCGTGAAGGCTGGGCCATCTGAAGTATCGCGATGCAGCCGCTTTGGACTGCTGTGGCTTGCCACCGCTTTATGCAGGCGGCTTGCCGCCGTCGGAGTCCACAGCGGTTGCGCTCGTTGACTCGACATCGACGGGTGGTTAGCATCGCTTTCATGAATCCACCTCTTCCAGACGATGAAGGGTCACTCAAAGGCACTCGAAACTGGCCCCATGCGCCGCCGCATCGATTGACTGAAGCAGGAGTCTATTTTGTAACCGCGCGGACAGTAGAGAGGCGGAGATTTTTCCACACACCTGAACGTTTGGATCTCGTGCGTGACTCACTGCTGAAACTGACCGCGCATTACGGATGGAAGTTGGAGGCCTGGGCGGTCATGGCGAACCATTATCACTTCGTGGCTCATGCACCGGGGGATGCGAGCAGTCTGGTAAAGCTGCTACGGCATTTGCATGGGGACGTCTCGCGTGCGGTGAATGCGCTGGATGCAGTGGTGGGTAGGAAGCTCTGGCAGAACTATCGAGACACGCACCTGACCTATCAGCACTCGTATCTGGCGCGACTCGCCTACACGCATCAAAATGCCGTGCATCATCGGCTGGTGGGGCGGGCTTGTGATTATCCATGGTGCTCGGCGGGTGCGTTTGAACGGACCTGCACGTCAGCATGGAGTCAGACGATCTACAGCTTCCCCTATGATCAGATCGCCTTGTCCGATGAGGATCACGACTGACGCGGCGCAGCCGCTTTGGACTGCGGTGGCTCGCCACCGCTTTATGCAGGCGGCTTGCCGCCGTCGGAGGTCCGAGGTGGCGGCTTCTTTAGCGAATGAGCCTCTGTGGATTCCCCACGGCGGCAAGCCGCCTGGCCGAAAAGCGGTGGCGAGCCACACGCAGTCCAAAGAGCTGCGCTCGCTATTCGATGCCCAAGCCCGCATAATATGGGGCGATTCGCCGCGCGTGCTCGTCATACGCGGCTTCGAAGAGTGCCGTGGCGCGCTCGACTCCGACGACGGCTCCCGCCGTGAGCACCTTGGGTGGCTGACCTGCCTTCACCAGACGGTCAGCCACTTCGGCTTTGATGGCATTCACCAGCAAGCATCCGCCCACCGTGCTGCCAGGAGCCACGGGCGTTTCGAGTCCTTCGATCTTCACCATCGCATCTCCGACAGGTGCGCCGGTATCAAGAACGATGTCGGCAAAGTCCTGGAGCTTCTTGCCACCAGGATGCCGCGTCGTGCTGGCATCAGCATGGACCTTGGAAATGATGGCCACCACCTTCACCCCGCGCCGCTGAAACTCCTCCGCCATCTCCACCGGCACGACATTGCAACCGCTGGAAGACACCACGAGCGCGCTATCGCCTGCCTTGAGATCAAAGTTCCGCAAAATGCGTGCCGCGAGGCCGCTCACGTTCTCCAGGAACATCGCCTGACGTTGGCCGTTCGCTCCGACGACGAGGTTATGAAACGTCAGTGACAGCTCGACGATGGGATTGAAGCCCGGAAACGAACCATATCGCGGCCACATCTCCTCCACGAGAATGCGGCTGTGGCCCGAACCAAAGACATGCACCATCTGACCAGCGAGAATGGTCTTGGAAAAAAGATCCGCTGTTTGTGAAATGAGCGGAAGCTGCGAGCGAACGCAGTCGATGAGGTTCGCGGATTTGGCGAGGTAGGTTTCAGCAGGAGTCATGAAGGTGAAATGTTGAATTGATGAACGCAGCCATAAGCCCCGGCCCATTCTCCCGCCGAAGCGAGAGCGAGTCGGACACGATGCCCGCCTGGAGCCCATTCAAACTCGTCGAGGTAGGTTTGCAGCGGCTGCATGAGTTGCCCCCCCGCACCCGAGGCAATGCCCCCTCCGAGGATGACGAGTTCGGGATCGAGGACATTGACCAAAGAGACGATGCCAACGGCAAGGTAGCGCACGGATTCAAGCCAGAGTGCCTGTGCATCGGCATCACCTGAAGCTGCGGCGGCGACGAGAACGTGAGTGTTCTCATACTTCCCGGCCCCGCGATCCTGAAGCGTCTTGTTGCCGAGGAAGGACTCCAGGCTGCCGGGCGTGTTAAAAATGTCCTTCGGCGCATTCGCATCGACGGTGATGTGACCGAGATGCCCTCCGCGACCGATGTGCCCTTTGAGCAGCCTTCCACCGCTGAGCACTGCACCACCGACTCCCGTGCCGAGTGTGATCATGAAGACATCCTGGCAGCCATTAGCCGCGCCGATCCACACCTCGCCGAGCAAGGCTGCATGCGCGTCATTGAGCACCTGCACCTCGCGTTCGAGAAAGCTGGGCCAGTCGAACTTCTCCAGCCCATGCATGCGCCCGGGCATCCAGTCGATGCAGCGACCGTTCGGGTTGGCTAAACCCGGCGCGGAGAGTCCGACGCGCAGCTTTTCGCCACCAGCTTTGGCTTCCAGCTCATGCACGATCTCCCGCACCGTGTGTGCGAAGCGAGGCTCATGCCCCACAAACTCGCCATCCAGTGTTGGCTTCGAGAGGCTCGTCACCAGTTCGCCTGAAGCGCCATCAATGAGCGCTGCTTTGATGTTCGTGCCGCCGAGATCAATGCCTATCGCTAAACTCATAACCGTTGATGACAAAATGATGAAGGGGTTACTGCGACCTCAGCGACCGTCCTGGACGGATAGCCTGAGAATCTCCGAAAAGATCTGGGCATTGCGGGTGGTGACGGGCGGGTCTTGGGTCGAGTCCGGCCATTCCTGATACAGCACCTGCCCCTGGCCGATCTGAAGACCTGGGATGATCATGCCGCGAAAATCCAGCCTGCGCGGACGGGTGACGATAACTGGCCCGGGCAGGTATTGCCGCACGGTCATCTGGCCGGTGAAGAAGCCAGTAGGTGAGTAGATGTCCAGTTTGACGCCCCATTTGTTCGGCTTCTCAAAGACGGCGCGCGCGGCTGGGGTGAGCTGGAAGTATGTGTCCACGGGCTCGGTCAGGGGCAGCGGCGGGTAATTAAAATTTTCCAGAGCTGCGAAGCGCCAGCTCGGGGAGTTGAAGGCAGTGTTGTAAAGCAGTGGCACCTCTTTCGGGAGGAAGTAGCGCGCTGCTAGGACCCTCATGCTGCGATCCCTGACGCCTGCTGAGTAGAGCCGCGAGCCGCTCTTCGGCAGTCGTGAGAAGATGACCTGACTGGAGATACTTCCTGGCCCTGGGTTATCGAACACTTCACCCCACTCCAGGATGCCATTGGAGATGTCCCCCTCAGTCGAGCAAGCCACCCAGGGGAGAATGGGCTGGCTGAAATCCACAGGGCGCAAGACAGGTGACGAGAAGGTGAAACCGATCCCATGTGGGAAGGTGCCTACACCAGTGGCGACCATGGCCTGACTGACATTCATGGAGGCAAAGCCTGCGCCCAGCGGGCTGGCGGACACATCAGAGGTGTCATCGGCGGACATGAGCATGCTGTAGCGCCCTGGGAAGGCTGTCTTTTCACGCGAAGTCGGGAGCATCAAGGGCGTGAATGCTGCTGGCACCTCGCCAAGGTTTCCATCGGCATCATCCTCCAGTCGGAGGACTCCGGTGAAGGACGGAGTCAGCGTCTCTCCACCACCATCATGGACTTCCTCCAGCATGAGCAAAACTCGGTCATAGCCGCGAAGTCCACGGAGTGTGATCTGCCCGGTGCGCCGGGCAGCATCACCCTCTGCCACCGTGACTCTGCCTGAAAAGCGCCGTGTCAGCTCGCGCAGCCGGAGCGTGCCGCTGAAAGCTCCGTGCTGGGTGGTCTGGATGCTGAGCAGTCCGCGCCAACCGAGGGCATCAGGATCAGGATCATCCTTTGGAGGCAGAGCCACGAGTGCTGCGAATGTCGTCCCCGCCGTGTAGATGAAGGGTGCCCCTCTTTCTGCATCATAGACGAGGAGGTCGTGGTAAACGGGCCGTCCGGCACCATCCGCATTGCGGCTGTTGATCGTGATGCGGTAGCGGCCTGCTTTGGTGGGGTAGCCACCAATGGCATAGGCTGACTCGTCGTAGTACGTCCCCGGTGGCAGACCTGTGATGGTCAAGGTGAAGGGTAGTTGTTCGACATCGTCTCGATCTCTCACGTTGATCAAGGTCTCTCCCTCCACAGGTGTGACGCGGGTGCCGCTTACGATGAGTTCTGGTGGATGCAGCAGGCTCAGCGTGGCGAGAGTGGCGAGGGCTGATTGATCCAGCAGATGTACCGTGGCAGAGATGGCGAAGGGGAAGTGTGGCAACGCATCCGCGCGGCGGAGGGTGAGTGTTGACGTCTGGCTACCACTCACGGCCCAGCTTTCTGGGAGCGACCACTTGATGTGCACGCCCGGTCCCCAGGCCTTCGCTGTGAAACTCACCGCTTCATAGGCGCGTGCTTTTTTGTCCTCTGCCTGGATCTGATACACGCCCAGACGGAAGCTGCGGCTGGCATCAGGGGTGCCCGGCGTGCGGATGAGGATACGGTAGTGTCCGGCATCGCTGGCTTTCGCGGAGGGGAGATCAAAGACGAAACGCGTCTGCCCAGACAGCGCACGCCCCTCTTTGAACCACTGATAAGTCGTCTCGAGGAGTGGTGAAATGTCCCCCTCCATGGAAACTCGCTGCCCCAGTTCCGCCAAGACGGGAGACTCCGCTGAGACGCCAGACGGCAGCAGTGGGTCCACAGTCGCCAGATGGTGGAGCGTGAATGTGGTGCGCCCGAGTGAGCTATCATCATGCATCAGCTCCAGCGGCAGGGTGTACTCCCCAGCGGCAGGTGGATTCAGCGTGAGCTTCACGACGGTGGACTCCAGCGCGCCCAGCGTCACTGGCACAAAGGCTGAGGAAACGAAGCTACTGCCCGCCCCCGGCGTGGCCGTGACTCCGGTGAGTCGAAGCGCGCTTGAACCACGGTTTTGGAAAATGACACTCACCTCTCTCGGGACGCCGACTTTCAGCTCACCCACATGCAGTGTCCCACCGTCTGGCGTGGCGTTGTGGGATGTCAGTGCGTGGGCAGCCGCCACGATCTCACGCGTGGAGTAAAAGCCGACGACGTTTCGGTATCCGCCTGAAATCACCGCCTTGTCACCACTCAGTGCCGCCTTGTAAAAAGAAGGCTGCACCTCTCCCGGAGCTGCCACGATACGGACAAAGGCCCAGCCGGAGGGCGACCACGAATAGAGTCGGGCATCACGCTCTGTCAGCAGCAGCATCTGGCGCCCATTCACGCAGAGTTCACCAGCGCCCATGAACTGGGTGCCAAAGATCGGCTGGGGGATGTCAGGCACAGGTGCCCAGCCTAAACCATTCGCTTTAAAACTCTCCATCCAAGTGCTGAACGAAGTGGTATAGTATTTCGTGGTCAGCACCCCGTCTCCGAGCTGCACACCCATGCCAAAGGAGATGCGCGGCTTCACTGAGGCGGAGCGCAGCGTATTCACCCGTGTGACGCCTGTCGGGCTGAGCCGGTAGAGCAGGATCTCCCCCACCGTGGCGCTGCCGCTTTTCGTGGTCGCCTCATCACTGACGGCCAGCATACTCCCCCGAATGGAAAGCGAGGCTCCGAAAGCCGACTCCCCCGTCACACGCCGCTTCAGCAAGCCGATCTCCACAGCAGCACCACCGCTGATCCGGTACACTCGCACAAGCTGTTCCTCCTCAGATCCGCTGTACTCGCTCACTGCCAAATAGTCTCCAGCAAAGGCCATCTGCCCAGCAAACTGGTCGTTATCCCCTAAAAAATCATAACCTAGCGTGATCCCAGGAGCATCCGGCCAGCCGTCTTCACCACGCTCGTAAATATAGACATGTCCCCCGCGCCACGTTTCGCTGTAGCCAATCGAGTCAGTGATCGCCACTCGCCGACCACTCACCGCGACACAGCTACCGAAATTTGAATCGCCTCCAAACAAAGGCTCAGGCCCAGCCAACAACTTCACCACCTTCCACTCTCCTGATTCCCGCTCGATGATGTGCGCGTAGCCCCGACGCTTCTCTTGACTGTCGTAGTGGTAGCCAAAGCCCACCACCGCCGTGTTCCCGTCAATGGCTGGGACATTCCCGATGGGGCGCGTTGCCATGGGAATGACCGGCGTACCGACCACCGAAGACGGCGAGCCTGAAAGTGGGTAGATGCGGCCATACCTGAGGCCCCCGTCATGGAAGAAGCTGGATACTCCTAGCAAGCCTGCATCCCCCTCTAGAGCAATGCAGGATGGATAGGGAACATAAAATGGCACCACGACAGCGAGGATGGAGCGTGATGCCCAAGTCGAGGCAGGTTGCGAAGTGACTTGGAACTCGATCACCGTCCCGCTGACTTTGGAAAGCAAGATCAGCTTGTTGGCAGAAAGCGCCAGATCATCACTACTATCACACCGCAAACTATTATCACCTCCCAGCGTCCGCCGCAGCGTCCAGCCAGTCCCGCTGATGTCATAGATGTAGGCGTCTGAGCCCTGTGACTGGAAAGTAGCCAGCCTCTTCCCAAACACCACCGCACGCCCTGCGGCCATTTTCACCCCCAGGCCGAACTGATCCTGTGCCCGGCTCGTCGTGGGCAGGATCGTGCGGGTTTGCTGCCAAGAGTCCGCGACTCGACGATACTCGAAGACCCTGCCCTCTTGCCCTGGGAGGTTCGCAGGATCACCCGCATAGAGCTGCCTGCCTGGGCTGCCGATGAGCAGCACATCTCCATCAAGGGCCAGACTGGCTCCGAAGCGGCTACTTGGTGCCAGCCCCACTGGCGGAGTGATCTGCTGCTCCAATGTCCAGTCTCCATTGATGAGTCGGTAACTGAGCACCGGCTGATCCGGCAAGATCATCTGTGTGAAGCCACACACGATCCGATCCGCCGTCATCACCACCGTGCCCCCCTCTCCACGCAGCCCGGCCAGCTTTGTCTCCAACTGCCATACACCTGCCGTCAGGCGGTAAACAAAGACCGTCCTGATCGATCCTGCCGTGACAGCCATGATCGCCATGCGCCCACCATGGATGGCGACGCTGGTGCCGAAACGAGCATGCTCGGCATCCGGCAGCAGTCGTGAATGCACCGCCCAGACACCGCTCGTCCGCTTCAGCACATAGGCAGAGCCCTGGAAGCTGTCCACACTGCTCCGGTAGCTATTGCCCGCAACGGCCCAGTCTCCTGACATGGCCACATTGCTGCCAAAGCTATCGCTCGACGCGATCCCCTCATCCGAACTGCTCACCCACTGTACCGCAGCCTGCATGGGCAGATCGAACCCCAGCGCCGCCCACAAACACACCATCCAAACAACTCGTCGTAGTTTTTCCATGCGTCGCTTAAAGCAATTCATCCACCTACTGTCGAGTAACATCTAACCTCCCTTCGCTGACAGTCCATCCGCCATCCACAGCGATCACCTGACCTGTGATGAACTTCGCAGCACGCGAGAGCAGGAAGAGCGCGGCACCATCGCAATCCGCCGGCGCGCCAACGCGGCCACCATCAAGCGGTTGTTTCGCGGCCACGAATTCCATGATCGCTTCATTGCCCACCGCACGCTGAGACATCGGCGTCTCCACCAGGGCGGGAGCGAGCACGTTCACGCGGATGTTTTGCGGCGCATAGTAGCTGGCGATGGATTTGCTGAAGCCGAGGATGCCCGCCTTCGCCGCCGCATACGCATGACTGGCAAAGAACTCCGGCGAGGGCGACCAGCCGAGCACGCTGCCCATGTTCAAGATGCAGCCTCCGCCGCCCTGCCTGATGAACTGCCGCACCGCCGCGCGATTCGATAGCATGATGGAACTCAAATTCAGATCCAGCGTGTAGCGCAGGCCTTCATCGGTCATCTCGTGCAGTGGTCCATCACCCTTCGAGCGACCACTGCCGCCTGCCACATGATAAAGAGCATCCAGCCCGCCAAACGCTTCCACAGCCAGTGTTACAGCACGCTCCGACGTTTCCGACAAAGAGGCATCACCTGCAAAGCCTCGCGCATTGGCACCGAGCTGGGCCAGCGCCGCCTGCACGTTCGTTTCCGAGCGACTCGACACCACCACGCGAGCTCCATTTGCCACCAGCGCCCGAGCTGCCGACAAGCCAAGCCCAGTGGTGCCGCCCATGACGACCACCACCATTCCTTCGACATCGTATCGCGCGCTCATTGTCTCCTGATCTAGTCAAACCCGCCCCCGACCACAATGCCAAACTGCGGATGACAATTCACGGGGCGGGATGGTACATGGAGAGTGTGTCTATGCTCAGGCCCATTATCTCCTCACCATCCACAAGACAACCAGCCAGAGGATGGCGACCAAGGGGAGCACAAGTCGCGCATCGGAGAGCCAGCCGAGCCCGTTGCGCTGCCACGATGGCGTGTGCCGAATGCTACGCTGAGCACGAGGATGAAGTCGCTGTGATACCCGCGTCGTTTGTGCAGGAACCGGTGCCGGGGCAGGCCGGGGATTTCTCTGCCTACGGAGCATGGCGTCGTAGTCAGCACGTCTGCCAGTGTCGGCGAGTACTTCATAGGCATCATTGATGCGCTGCATCTTCCACTTGGATTGGGGGCGGTCGCCTGATGTGTCAGGATGATGCTTGAGGGAGAGGGAGCGATACGCGGCCCGGATCACCTCATCAGGTGCATCCTCGGTCACGTGCAGATCTTCGTAGTGTGTCCTCATGCTTCAAAGCCGACTTGCGGAGGCGAATTTTCGCTCCCGCTCAGACTTCTGGCAATTCAAATCCCAGCCGCTTCCTCCACGCTGATGCAGGAGCAGACGAGGTTGCGGTCGCCATAGACGTTATCCACTCGGGCGACTGGGGGCCAGTATTTGGACTCTTTGACCCAGGCGAGTGGATACGCGGCGGCCTCGCGGGTGTAGGCGTGCGGCCAGTCGGACTTGGTGACGAACTCGGCGGTGTGCGGGGCGCGCTTGAGGGTGTTGTCGGTGGCGTGGAAGCGACCTTCCTCGACACCGAGGATCTCCGCGTGGATGCAGGCCATGGCGGAGCAGAAGCGATCCAGCTCGGCCTGGCTCTCGCTCTCGGTGGGCTCCACCATGAGCGTGCCAGCGACGGGCCAGCTCATCGTGGGGGCGTGATAGCCGAAGTCCATGAGGCGCTTCGCCACGTCCTCGACGGTGACGTGGTGGAAGTGGCGGAAGTCGAGGATGCACTCGTGGGCGACGTGACCGCTGCGGCCCTTGTAGAGCGTGGGGAAGTGCGGCTCCAGCTTCTTCGCGATGTAGTTCGCATTCAGGATGGCGAGCTTTGTGGCCTCGGTGAGGCGCGGGCCCATCATGGCGATGTACATCCATGAGATGGTGCAGATGCTGGCGCTGCCCCAGGGTGCCGAACAAACAGCGCCTTCAGCTTTGTCCGCCCAGGTGATGTGGCCGGGCAAATGCGGCCGCAGATGCGCGGCGACGGCGATGGGTCCGACGCCGGGTCCGCCGCCACCATGCGGGATGCAGAAGGTCTTGTGCAGGTTCAGATGGCACACATCCGCACCGATCCTGCCGGGCGAGGTCAGTCCGACCTGCGCGTTCATGTTCGCGCCATCCATGTACACCTGCGCGCCGTGCTCGTGCGTCAGCCGGCAGATCTCGGCGATGGTTTCCTCAAAGACACCATGCGTGCTCGGGTAGGTGACCATGAGCGCGGCGACCTTGCCGCTGTTGGCTTCAAACTTGGCCTTCAAGTCATCGAGCGAGATATTGCCGTGGTCATCGCAGGCCACGGGCACGACCTTGAAGGCGCACATCACGGCGCTGGCGGGATTCGTGCCGTGCGCACTCGTGGGGATGAGGCAGACATCGCGCTCCCCTTCCCCGCGTGAGGCATGGAAGCGCTTGATGGCGAGCAGGCCCGCATACTCGCCCTGCGATCCCGCATTCGGCTGGAGAGACACGGCATCGAAGCCGGTGCATTCGGCCAGCCATTGCTCCAGCTCGGCAAACATCGCGCGGTAGCCCTCGGTCTGGTCCGTGGGGGCAAAGGGATGGATGGCATTCACCTCGGGCCAGCTCAGCGGCATCATCTCGGCGGCGGCGTTCAGCTTCATCGTGCAGGAGCCGAGCGGGATCATGCTGCGGTTCAGCGCGATGTCCCTGGCTTCGAGCCGGTGCAGGTAGCGCATCATCTCTGTCTCACTGTGGAAGCGATTGAAGACCGGATGCTCCAGGTAGCGGGACTCGCGCTGATACAGGGCGGAGAAATGCGGATCGACCTCGCCATCGAGATCCGGTGCGTGGCGTGCCTTCTTGATGCCAAGCGCCGCCGCCAGGCTAACCAGCTCCTCAGCAGTGATGCGTTCATCGAGGGCGATGCCGACATGCGTGTCGTCCACCTTGCGCAGATTCATGCCAAAGAGCAGCGCCGAGCGCAGCACGTCATCAGCGCGGTGTACCCGCACGGTGATCGTGTCAAAGAAGTCATCGCTCGCCACATCCAGCCCCGCCGCCATGAGTTCGGTGGCCAGCCAGACGGCGGCGCCATGCACACGCAGGGCGATCTTCCGCAGGCCCTCCGGCCCGTGATACACCGCATACATGCTGGCCATCACGGCGAGCAGGACCTGCGCGGTGCAAATGTTGCTCGTGGCCTTCTCGCGGCGGATGTGCTGCTCGCGAGTCTGCAAGGAGAGACGATACGCGGGGCGGCCCTCCGCATCCTTCGAGACGCCGATGAGACGCCCGGGCATCCGGCGCTTGAGCGGGTCCTTCACCGCCATGAAGGCCGCGTGCGGCCCGCCAAAGCCCAGTGGCACGCCGAAGCGCTGGCTGTTCCCCACGCAGATGTCCGCGCCGAACTCACCCGGTGCTTTCAGCAGCGTCAGCGCCAGCAGATCCGCCGCCACGACGAGCAGCGCCCCGGCCTCATGCACCTCATTCGCCAGATCGCTGTAGTCATGGATCACGCCATAGGTGTCGGGATACTGCACCAGCACGGCGGCATAACCAGTACTGCCGCCATCGTTCTTCCAGTTCAGCGTATCACCCACCACCACCTGCACGCCGAGCGCGGCCAGGCGGGTCTTCACCACCGCGATCGTCTGCGGGTGGCAGCGCTCCGAGACAAACACACGCGTGCTGCCATTCACCTGCGCATGGGCCAGCGTCAGCGCCTCCGCACAGGCCGTGCCTTCATCCAGCAGGCTCGCGTTCGACACATCCAGCCCCGTCAGGTCGCAGATCATCGTTTGGAAGTTGATCAGCGCCTCCAGCCGCCCCTGGCTGATCTCCGGCTGGTAGGGCGTGTAGGCCGTGTACCAGCCCGGGTTCTCCAGGATGTTCCGCTGAATCACCGGCGGCGTGAAGGTGTCGTGGTAGCCGAGGCCGATGAAGCTCCGCATCACCTTGTTCCGGTCCATCAACTGATGCAGACGCCGCAGCGCCTGCTCCTCCGTCAGTGCTGCGGGCAGGCTCAGCTCATCCCGCTGGCGGATCGCCTCCGGCACCACCTGGTCGATCAGCTCATCCAGGCTCCCCACCCCCAGTGCGGCGAGCATGGCAGACTGTTCAGAGACCGAGGGGCCGAGATGACGCGGGGCAAAGGCAGGTGCGGTGGGCATGGGTGGAAGAGGGCGCGACCAAAACGAGCATTTGCCCCCCGGCAAGCCCCAGCCTCGTCCAGACTTCCTCCGCTTTCGCAATGTTTGGGAATAGCAAAGCTTGCCTTGTCTCGTACGTTGGTAGCAGCGTATCTCACGTCATGAAAACCGCCCTCAGCCTCCTCCTTCTCATCGCCTCCCTCATCCCCGCCTGCGCGGAGGACAAACCCGCCGCCACCGAAAAAGACAAAGCCATGCCCAAGCCCGAAGTCACCCTCACCGAAGCCGAATGGAAGAAGCGCCTCACCGACGAGCAATACCGCGTCACCCGCACCGCTGGCACCGAGCGCCCCTTCGGCGAGGTCTATGAGACCTTCGAGAAGCAGGGCGAGGGCACCTACTACTGCGTCTGCTGCGGCGCCGAGCTCTTCACCTCCAAGGAAAAGTTCCACTCCGGCTGCGGCTGGCCCTCCTTCTACGATGCCTCCAAGGCCAAGAACGTCCTCGAGCGCCGCGACGAGTCCCACGGGATGCTGCGCATCGAGACCGTCTGCAAGCGCTGCGAGGCGCACCTCGGCCATGTCTTCGAGAAAGAAAGCGTCTCCGCCAACACCCCCACGAACCGCCGCTTCTGCATCAACGGCGTCGCGCTCAAGTTCGTCGAGAAAGGCGGCGAAGCACCCAAGCTCCTCGACCTAGGCTCCGCCGCCGTGGAGAAGAAGAAGGAAGAAGTCGCCAAGGAAGCAGGCATCGAGGTGAAGAAGCCGTAAGGCATCCACCCCGCTCTCCGCCTTGACGCTCCACCGCCCCGCGCCACCCTGCGGCGCTTATGTCCGACCTACAGACTGCGGCGGAGACCCTCATCCGCACCTACTACGACACCTTCAATTCAGGCGACCGCGAGGCCATGCTGGCACTCCTCACCGACGACGTCGTCCACGACATCAACCAGGGCGGCACCGAGACCGGGCTCACCGCCTTCCGCACCTTCCTCCAGCGCATGGACCGCAGCTACGCCGAGCAGGCCGAGCAGCTCACCGTCTTCGCCAATGAGGACGGCACCCGCGCCGCCGCCGAGTTCTACATCCGCGGCCAATACCTCCGCACCGACGAAGGCCTGCCGCCCGCCACCGGGCAGAGCTATTGGTTACGCGTCGGCGCCTTCTTCGACCTGCGCGCGGGCCGCGTCGCACGCGTCACGAACTACTACAACCTCCAGGACTGGCTCCAGCAGGTCGGCGCCGCATGATCACCCCCCGGGATGCCGCCCACCACCCAGCTCCTGCACACGCATAAAGACGCCCACCATGTGCGGCGGAACTTCGTCTGCCATGTGCTCGAGGGCGGCCTTTACATGGGCGGCACCGCCTTCCTCGCCCCCGAGAGCGTCCTGCCAAAGATGGTCCAGTCCCTCGGCGGGCTGCCCTGGGTCATCGCCGTCATGCCCGTGCTCCTGCCCGCCGCCTTCGCCGTCATGGGCCTGTTCATCGCCCCCGTCGTGGAGCAGCTCCCGCGCTTCAAGCCCTGGGTCCTCACCTTCGGCCTCCTGCAAAGGCTGCCCTACCTCATCACCGGCCTCATCCTCCTCTTAGTGGAGGACCTCGGCGGCTGGCTCCTCCCCCTCGTCGTCCTCACCCCCCTCCTCTCCGGCCTCATCGGCGGCGTCACCGTCGTCGCCTGGATGGAGATGGTCACCCGCATGGTGCCCGAGAAAGTGCGCGCCGCCGGCTGGTCCGCCCGCTACATCATGCAGGCCATCCTCGGCGTCGGTGCAGGGTTTGTGATCCAGCAGGTCCTCACCCACCTCCCAGGGCGGCAGGGGTATGCCTGGCTCCACCTCGCCGCCTTCGCCCTCCTCTTCCTCTCCTGGCTCGCCCAGCTCCCCATGCGCGAGCACAGCAGCCACCACCAGCCCGCCCGGCCCGCCCCCGTCCCCTACCTCAGCTACCTCCGCGGCCTGCCCGCCCTCTTCGCCCGGCAAAAGCACCTCAAGAAGCTCGTCCTCGCCCGCTTCTTCGGCACCGGCTTCCTCATGCTCGTCTCCTTCCTCACCATCCACGCCCTCCACATCACCGGCAGGCCCGAGGCGGACGAGGGGCACTTCGTCATCTGGCAGGCCGTCGGCACCGTCCTCGGCAGCCTCCTCGCCGGCTACGTCGGCTACCACAGCGGCGGAAAGGTCCTCCTCCTCGCCTCCCGCCTCATCTGCATCGGCATGTGCCTCTGGCTCATGTTCAATGAAAGCTTCACCGGCTTCACCGTCGCCTACTTCGTCCTCGGCTTCGGCCTCTTCATTGATCGCGTGGGGGATCTCACCCTCGCCGCCGAGCTCTGCCCCACCCAGCGCCGCTCCACCCTCCAGGCCCTGCTCAGCTTCTGCAACGTCTTCTCCCTCCTCCTCGCCAGCTTCATCAGCGGCCAGGTTTACCGCCTCACCCAGTCCTTCCACGCCGTCGCCTGGCTCGCCGGCGGCTGCGCCCTCCTCTCCATCCTCCTGCTCACCCGCATCCCCGAGCCCCGGAGAGCCCCCCTCATCCAGGGGAATGAGATGTAAATTCCCCAGGGCTTCCTCGGCACCGACTTCGGCAAGGTGAAGAAGGCCACGCTGTAGTCCATGCAATCTTAGCGCCTGTAGCAGAAGCGGTGAATAACACCCCTGGTTCGCCTGGGCCGCCATGCTCGCCGAGCTGTGCAGCGGCGCGTGTTAGAAGAGTCACCCAGAAGGCTTGACCTCACCTTCGTCCGTGAAGTAAAGCAGGGAATGCCCGCTCCCGCCGCCATCCTCGACCTCGTCGCCCGCTTCGGTGAGCACATCGATGCCTACAAGTCCGGCAGCTACAACGAGAAGCAGCTCCGCACCGATTACCTCGATCCCTTTTTCGAGACTCTCGGCTGGGACATGAATAACAAACAGGGCTACGCCGAGGCCTACCGCGATGTCGTGCACGAGGATCAGATCAAAGTCGGCCGTGCCATGAAGGCCCCAGACTACGGCTTCCGCATCGGCGGCACCCGGAAGTTCTTCCTGGAGGCCAAGAAGCCCAGCGTCCGCATCAAGGACGACATCTCCCCCGCCTACCAGCTCCGTCGCTATGGCTGGAGTGCAAAGCTGCCCCTCTCCATCCTCAGCGACTTCGAGGAGTTCGCCATTTACGACACCCGCAGCAAGCCGCTGCCAAATGACCCCGCCTCCAAGGCACGCATCTTCTACTGCCGCTTCGACGAGTATGCGGAGAAGTGGGACTACCTCAGCGGCATCTTCTCCCGCGAGTCCATCCTGAAGGGCAGCTTCGACAAATTCGCCGCCGCCAGCAAAGGCAAGCGCGGCACCGCCGAGGTGGATGCCGACTTCCTCGCCACCATTGAGGGCTGGCGTGCCGACCTAGCCCGCAACCTCGCCCTGCGGAATCCCACCCTTTCCCAGCGCGAGCTAAACTTCGCCGTCCAGCGCATCCTCGACCGCATCATCTTCCTCCGCATCTGCGAGGATCGCGGCATCGAGGACTACGAGCGGCTGAAACGGGCCACCGAGGCAAAGGCCATCTACCCCGAGCTGGTCAAACTCTTCCAGCAGGCCGACGACCGCTACAATTCCGGCCTCTTCCACTTCCACACGGAAAAAGGCCGCCATGAGGACCACGACACCCTCACCCCGAATCTCATCATTGATGACAGCCTGCTAAAGCCCCTCATCCGCGGCCTCTACTACCCCGAGAGCCCCTATGAGTTCAGTGTCTTCACCGCAGACATCCTCGGCCAGGTCTATGAGCAGTTTCTGGGGAAGGTCATCACCCTCACCCCGCATGGCAGCGGCAACCGCGCCGTCGTGGAGGACAAGCCCGAGGTCAAAAAAGCCGGCGGCGTCTTCTACACTCCCACCTACATCGTCGATTACATTGTGAGGCAGACCGTCGGCCCACTCATTGAGGGGAAGACCCCGAAGCAGATCGAAAAGCTCACCGTGCTCGATCCCGCCTGCGGCTCCGGCTCCTTCCTCATCGGCGCGTATCAGTTCCTGCTCGACTGGTATCACCGCCACTACACCAGCCACGATGCAGAAAGCCACGCCAAGGGGAAGAACCCCAGGCTCGTCGCCGCCAGCGGCGGAGGCTGGGCGCTCACCACCACGGAGCGCAAGCGCATCCTCCTCACCCACATCTACGGCGTCGATATCGACAGCCAAGCCGTCGAGGTCACCAAGCTTTCCCTGCTCCTCAAAGTGTTGGAAGGCGAGACCGCCCAGACCGTGCAGCGCGAGCTCATCCACGAGCGCGTCCTGCCCGACCTCGGGGAAAACATCAAATGCGGCAACTCCCTCATCGGCTCCGACTTCTACGCCCAGCCCGGCCTGCCCGAGATGGACGCCGACGCCCACCTCCGCATCAACGTCTTCGACTGGGACGGCAAAGACGGCTTCCGCGACATCATGAAGCGTGGCGGATTCGATGCCGTCATTGGCAATCCGCCGTATGTCCGCCAGGAGTCCATCAAGGAGAGCAAAGCCTACTTCCAGAGCCATTACGAGTCCTTCGATGGCACCGCCGACCTCTACACCTACTTCATGGAGCAGGGCGTAAAGCTGCTGCGCCCCGGCGGTCTCTACAGCATCATCGTCTCCAACAGTTTCCTGCGCACAAACTTCGCCGCGCCGCTGCGCCGCACCTTGAAGAAAAACGCCACGGTCCGCCGCATCGTGGACTTTGGCGGGCTCGCCGTCTTCGCCTCCGCCAAGGACACCTACGTCTGCATCCCGCTGCTGGAGCGCGGCGGCAAGCAGGGGAAAGTCGAGGTGAGTAAAGTTCCCTCTCTCAGTCTGCCGAATCTCAGCGACCACGTCGCCAACAATCATTACCTGATACCTGCCGCGCGGCTAACAGATGATGCTTGGTCGCTCAAGTCGGATGCTGAAGCTGCCTTGTTCGCCAAGGTCATGGCCTGTGGAAAGCCATTGGGCAGGTATGTCGAAGAGAAGATATTCTATGGCCTCAAGACCGGCTTGAATGAAGCTTTTGTGATCAATGGCTCCCAGCGTTCCGCGTTGCTCAGAGGCGGCAAGCACAGCAGCGCCTTGATCCACCCGTTCCTTGGCGGCCAGGACATCCGGCGTTACGAGATTCGTGAGGTGGATCAGCACTTGATCGTCATTCCTTGCGGGTACACGCGCCAGCAGATGGCCGCTCAAGGCAAGTCTCCTCTCACCGAGAAAGAAGCCTGGGCATGGCTGAAGCAGACCCATGGTACGGTGGCCGACCATCTGGAAACCTTTGCCGATGCACTGCGCAAACGTGACGATCAGGGCGACTTCTGGTGGGAGCTGCGGCCCTGCGACTACTACCGCTACTTTGACGCCCCCAAGATCCTCTTCCCCGACATCTGCAAAGGCCCGCGCTTTTACCCTGATGACAGCGGCATCTACATCGCGAACACCGCCTACTGCCTTGGCACGGGAGACCGCTACCTGCTCGGCTTTCTGAACAGCCGCCTATTTTGGTTCGCCATCGCCAATCTGAGCATCCCCTTCGGCGTGCGTGCCGGGGAGTTCCGCTACAGGCTCATTTATCAATACATGGAAAAGGTGCCCGTCCACGTCATCAATCCCAAGAACAAGGCGGACCAAGCCGCGCATGACCGGATCGTGGCTCTCGTGGAAAAGATGCTGAAGCTGCACCAGCAGCGGGCGGCGGTGAAGACGCCGCATGAGCAGACCGCCGTCGATCGCCAGATCGGGGCCACGGATGCGCTGATCGACCAGGAAGTTTATACGCTCTACGGGCTGACGCCGGAGGAGATCGCCCTCGTGGAGGGCAGTGCCACGCCAGTGGAGGAAGCGCCCGCCTCTGTGGCAGCGTCTGCCTCTGACTCTGCCAGCATCCTCGACGCCACTCTGGACTATCCGCATAAAGAAGGTTACACCGGGCACATGGTCTTTCGTGAAGACCCAGTGGAATACACCTTTACCCGTAAAGCCTACAGCCCAGAACCCACGCCGGAGGACACCACCCGATGAAAAAAGCACCCGCCATCCCTGATGAACTCATTCCCGAGGTCGTCGCACAGACCATCCTGCAAGAAGTGGTGGTGGCGACTGAATATCAGGTGGCGGATCAGCCGCGTCTCATCGAATACCTTTGTGAGCGTGCCAGGAGGTCCGCTGAGGCGAATGAGAGCACCCGCCGGAAGCTGCGTGGGGCGCAGGGGCGGGAGTGGCTCTACAGCTTCATGCGCCACTGGCTGGCGGCTGAGCTCGACCGCACCCAGCCTGCCGTCTTCCGCCGCCTGCATGCCCGCTTCGCCATGGGCGAGCCCGCCCGCCCTTGGCGGACGGAACGCGCCTACCTGCTGGATACCAGCGGCTAGGGGGCACAAAAGCGTGCCGACGGCATCCAGGGGCGTGCCGACGGGTCAAATGTGGGTGCCGACGCCGTCGGAGTGACTTTAGCAGCCGTCGGGGCGGCGCTTGGAGTCGTCGGGGTGGCTCTGGCAGCCGTCGGCATGCCTTTGGATGTCGTCGGCGGGGCTCTAGCAGCCGTCGGGGTGCCTCTGGCAGTCGTCGGCGGGGTTCTAGCAGCCGTCGGCGTGCCTCTGGCAGCCGTCGGTGGACCCCCTTATGGTGATTATAGGGCTCTTTTTCCCTCCTGGGCTGCCCCAGGGGGCGGCGGCTGGGACTTGGGGGCTGATTTGTCGAACTGTGGAGTCGGATATTTGAGGTTCCTAAAAGAAATCGAAGTTTTTTCTTGTAAAGCGGAATGACCTCTGAGCAGAATCCCCGCCACTGACATGCCAACTCCGATTACCTGGGGCAATTTCACTTGGAATGATCCACTCGCGATTTGGAATGGTTTTCTGCCAGATACGCTACCACAACCCGTCACGCCACCGCTGCCAACCTGCCTCACACCCATCCCTATGATCCTGAACACCAGCATCGATTTCCTAAAAAACCGCGTGGACAAGACGCGGAGTGTGCAAACCCAGATCGCCGCCACCTGGCTGTGGCCGCTGCGGACGGTGGCCCAGTGGGAGGCGGACAGCGAAGCGCTGGACAAGACGGTGGAGGGCAGTCTGGCCAATATCGCCACGGAGGCGCACACCATCGCCGAAGCCGCGCGTGGTGACCTGGACATGCGGCTGGAGGCCATCCATGCGCAGACGGTCTCCGTCGCGGGGGTGATGCGTGTGCGCGCCGCGCGCCAGCCTGAGTCGCAGCATGTGGTGGATGAGCTCAGCGCGCGGGCGGACTCGCGCAGCGGAATCGAAAAAGAAGGCACGGCGCTGCTCTCGGCCTGGAAGCTGGAATTTGGAGGCGCGGCCTTCGAGCCCTCGCCCGGGGTGACGTATGAGGGCTTCCGCGAGCTGTTTTACGGACGCGCCGCCGACCCCGGTGCCACGCCGCCAGTGACGGCGCTGCCTTCCCTGCGGGAGCTGAAGGAGGCCTACTCGGACAAGCAGACCATCGACCGCCGGGAGATGGGCCGCCTGAATGCCAAGCTCTCCACGGTGCAGCGCGACTGCCAGGACTGGTATGCGGAGGCGACGAAGGTCTTTGTGGCCGGCTCGGAGATCGGGGATCTCATCCGCGCGGAGGTGCCCTCCTCAGACGAATACGGCTCGCCGCCAGCGCCGCCGCCAGAGCCACCCGCACCTCCCACACCGTGAGTTATGTTTGACCCGAATCTGCCCCAGCAAAACACCCTGGCCGATGCCGCGCAGATGCGCAGCCAGCTCAATGGTCTCAAGGATCTGATCGACGCCGTCCCCCAGGGACCGCCAGGCCCCGAAGGTGCCCAGGGTCCGCCCGGCCCCGAAGGCCCGCCCGGTGAGGTGACGCAGGCGGACCTGAGCAATGCCATCCAGACGACGAGCGCGAACACGAACAATGTGGGCACCCTGGACAATGCGCCGAGTGACCCGCCGAGTCTGGCGGACTACGAGGCGCTGCGGGCGAAGCTGAATGAACTGATCCTGAACGGGAGAAGGTGACGAGGAGTCGCGGGAGTGGATTTCATTGAGGCGAGATAGCGACGAAAGCCCGCGCCTAACCTTCACTGCGCCACGACATCATAGACGAGCAGCTTGGCGGCGATGGGCTGGAGGACTTCCTTCACGGCCTTCACATGGACGGGGTGCTTCTCATAAGTGCCGAGGTCGGCGGAGTTCGCGAAGCGCATGACGAGCCCCACATCGAAGCTGTCATCCACGACGGGGCGGTCACTGGCGAGGGGGGTGCCGACGCTGAGGTGCTGGATCTCTTTGATCTCCGCCTGGAACATCTTCGCGGCGCTGACGACCTTCGCGCGGTCGGCGGCATCACCGGGCTTCTTCAGCCAGACGAGGACGACGTGCTCCACCTTGCCCTTCGGGGTGGTCTCGCACCCAAACGGGCAGGAGGTGCAGGAGGAGAGGAAAGACAGGACGGCGAGGGCAAAAAGGGCGATGGCGTTTTTCATGGCGGCCTCTAGTCTGCGCAGCCATGCACCGACCGTCGAGACTGATTTTCTGCCTGAGTTTGTTTTTCGGAAGCGCCATCGCTGAAGAGCCGCAAGCCTTTGACCGACTGACCTTTCATGCCGCGCCGAAGCCTCTGGCGGCGAAGGCGAAGACGAGTGACTGGCCGCGTGTGCTGGGGCCGGGTGAGGACTGCTCCAGCCCGGAGTCGCCTTTGCTGAAAACCTTCCCCGAGGGTGGACTCAAAGCTGTGTGGGAGGTGGCGATGGGCGAGGGCTACACGTCACCGGCGATCAGTGGCGACTCCTGCATCATCTTCCATGCGCTGGAAAAAAAGGAGACGGTGGAGTGTCTGCACCGGGAGACAGGTCGGCGCTTCTGGATCAAGGATTACGCCATCGAGTATCAGGACCGCTACGGCTTCAGCAATGGCCCGCGTGGCAGTCCGGTGATCGCGGATGGCGTGGTGCTGACGCTGGGGGTGACCTCCATGCTGCACGCCTTTGATTTAAAGACGGGCGCGGAGCTGTGGAAGCATGATCTGCGGAAGGAATACAATGTGCCGCAGGACTTCTTCGGCGCGGGGTCATCGCCGCTCGTGGTGGATGGGAAGGTGATCGTAGATGTCGGCGGCAAGGCAGAGGCCTTTGATGGCTTCGAGGATCGCAATGAACGGGCTCGCAAGCTGGCGACGAAGGGCGTGAGCGTGGCAGCCTTTGATCTCAAAACGGGTGAAGTGAAGTGGAAGGTGGAAGACGAATGGGGCGCGAGCTATGCCTCACCAGTTCTGGCGAAGCTGCATGGCCAGAGCAAGGTGCTCATCTATGCCGGCGGGGAGAGTGATCCGGCCATCGGTGGTCTGCTCTGCATCGATCCGGCGAGCGGGACGCTGCATGACCGCTTCCCCTGGAGGGATGAGGAGTATATCCAGTCCACTGGCAGCAGTCCGGTAGTGATCCCGGAGAAGAACCGCGTCTTCATCAGCACGGTCTATCCAAAGAATCGTCCACACGGCGGCGTGATGGTGGAGTATGACGCCAGCTTCAAAGCGAAGGAAGTCTGGCACAGCGCGAAGATCGCCTGCCACTGGATGAATCCTTTGTACATCGACGGCCATCTCTATGCCATCGACGGCGAGCGCGAGAACAACTCCCGCCTCGTCTGTGTAAATGCCGACACTGGCGCGGAAGTGTGGACCAAGAACCTGGAGTGGGAAGATGCGGGGCTCGGAGCTGCCTTGGGCCGGAGCCGCCCGGTGGGTCTGAGCATCCTGCGTGCGACCTTGCTGAAGGCGGATGGCGCTGTGCTCTGCCTCGGCGAAGTCGGCAGCCTGCACTGGCTGAAGCTGACGCCTGAAGGCTGCGAGGAACTGCAACGCACGCAGCTCTTTTACGCGCTGAACACCTGGAGTCTGCCCTCGCTCAGCCATGGTCTGCTTTATGTGCGCCAGCAGACGGAAAGCCTGGATCGGAAGACGAACACACGCGTGATCTGTTACGATCTGCGCGGCGAGTAAAAAGCGAAGAACCCCTGTGACCGAAGAGATCACAGGGGTTTTGGTTTCGTGGATGGATCTCAGGTCTCGGGCACCACTTCGATGATGTAGAAGCGGCTGCTCTCAGTGCTCGGCGAGCTGCCTGTGGAGGTGCCGTCGTCGGTGATGGTTTTCACCGTGCCATCACCCGTGATCCAGACGCTGACGTTTTGCCAGATCATGAGATCATCACTCCAGCGCACGCGGTAGAGGCGGCCTGGCAGGGTGGGGAAGCTGACGCTGACGTGACCTGTGACGGGCTGCGGTGTGCTGCTCCAGTCGTATTGATCCGGAGCATCTGGATCGAGCCCGAGGAGGAACTCTTCATACGCGCTGTATTTGTCGTGGTCGTCGTTGCTGGTGGAGTCGTTGATGGCTGGATTGGTGCCATTTGCGATCTCCCAGGCGTCATGAATGCCGTCGCCATCGGTGTCCTTGTAGGCGCGCAGGATGCTGACGTTGTCGAGGCCGATGATCTGGTCTGGCGAAGTGGCGACGGCGTTGTCATCCACCCAGCGCAGCAGCAGCGGGGAGCCTACATTCCAGCTCCCATCGAGAGGGATCGTGGTCAGCGCGGTGACGCTGGTGCCGACGCTGTTGGGCACGGTGGTAATGGTGGGATTCAGCGTGCTCGCATTCACCCAGGTGGTGCCATTGTCCAGACTGTAAAAGAGCCAGTAGCCGGGCAGTTCATTCACGCTGCTGGCAGCCGTGTAGCGCAGGGTATCGAAGCTGATCTTCAGAGCATCGATCGGCGCGGCGGTGCCGTTCGTGAGCAGGAGCTGGAAGGCCATGCCGGCGTTCGTGGTCGGTGCGCTGGCCAGGACTCGGTTGGCGGTGTTGGCAGCTAGGTCAGCGGCATTGTAGCCATTGTTATTGTTCGCCGAGGGCGTGGTGACGGCCGTGAGCGGCGAGACGGAAATCATGCTGGCGACACCGCTGGCAGCGATGCTCGTGGTCCACGTCGAGTTTCCACTGCCACCGACACCATTCCACACAGTCCATGTGCCGGGCGGTGTGGTGCCCGCAGTGCCCATGGAGTCAAAGTTTTGCGTGTAGCTGCCGAGGAAGTTCCCCGGTGGTGTGAAGGTCACACTCACTGGCGTGGAGGTGGCGGTGCCGCCGTCATTGTCCGTGGCTACAGCGGTGAGGCTGTAGGTGCCGACGGCGATGCCGGTCCAGGCAAAGGCATACGGCGCGGTGCTGTCCTGCCCGAGCAGGGTGGCCCCCTGATAAAACTCCACCTTCGTGATGCTGCCATCCGTGTCAGCGGCAGTCGCAGCGATGGTTAGCGTGCTGTTCTCCGTGCTGAAACCATTCGCGGGTGAGGTGATGGACACACTCGGCGCCATGTTCGCCGGATTTGTGACGGTGACATTCACCGTGGTCGAGGTGGTGCGTGCGCCCTGGCTGTCCTCTGCGATGGCGGTCAAGGCGTAGCTGCCGGAGATGGCGGTCCAATCAAAGGTGAAGGGCGCGGTCATGTCTTCGCCGACCTTTGTGGCACCGGCGTAAAACTCGACCTTCGCGATGCTGCCATCACTATCCGCCGCCGTGGCGGCAAAGGCGACTGGCGCTGGCAGTGCGATGCTGGCACCCTCAGCAGGAGCCGTGAGCGAGACCGTCGGCGCGGCATTCACAGCGGTGGTGAAGCTGCGGGTGGTGCTGCCGACGTTGTTCGTGCCATCACTGACGGCGGCATACCATTCATACTCCGTGCTGCCAGCCAGTCCGGTCCAGTCCAGCGTGGCAGTGCCGCCGCTGGCATTCACCGTGCCAAGCGGCACCCAGGTGGCAGAGCCAGCGCCCATGGTGTAAGGCAGTGTGAACTCGCTGTCCGCATCAGATTCAAAAGTGCCGGTGCGGGTTTGCAGCGTCTTCGCGGAGATGGTGTTGCTGGCAGGCGAGAAGACAAAGTAGCGCAGCCACGAGTCGCCACCGTTTGACCGGCTCTGGTAGTCCTGGAGCACGGTATAGACGGTGCGGCCCTCGAAGGTGTCGGCGCGCTGGCCTTCGCCATGAATGTGGCCGCAGAGCATGAGGAAGAGATTCGGGTTGTCCTTCAGGTTGTCATACACCGCCTGGCCGTGACCGCCCCATGCGGCGGGATTGCCGGTACCGATGAGCCAGTGGCTGGTGATGATGGCACGGCGGTTTGGATGCGCTTTCAGCAGGGCGTCCGCCCAGTCGAGCACGGCTTGGTTCGCGCTGGGTCGATATTCAAGATTGATGATGATGAAGTCGAGACCGCTGGCGCTGAAGAGCTGGTAGTTGTTGTCGTTGTTCGTGCTGTAGTTGCCACCCCAATATGGTCGGCCAGCCCAGCGTGCGGTGCCAAAGTAGGTATTCCAGAAGGCGCTGGCTCCATCCGGGCTACCGATGGGCTGCTGGTCATGGTTTCCAGGTGCGCCGCCCCACGGGATGCCGTGCGTGAGCAGCGTGGTGAGAGGATCTTCGAGGATGTCCATCGCGCTGTCGGCATTGATCCACTCCTGCTGCACGCTGTCGCCATTCTGCACCATGTCACCCATGTGAGCCACGAAGGGGATGTTCAGCGTGCTTCGGTTCGCCACGATCCAGTTCGTCTGGGAAAGGAAATGCTGCAATCGTGTGCCGCCGGTATTCTCCGAGTAGAACTGCGTGTCCGGCAGTGTCACGAGTGTGAAGTCGGGGCCGACAGGCGGTGATTTCAGCCTGCCGTAAAAGGTGACGTCCATCGGCTGGCTCTCTGGATCAGATACATCCGCACTGAGTGTCACCGTGCCGCCGGTTCCTATGTTTGTCGCGAGATCAGCAGGCGCGGTGAGCGTGATGGATGGCGATTGATTGACGACGACGTTCACCGTGATCGCAGCGGAGGTCGTGGTGGCCGTCATGTCATCTGTTGCCTTGGCCGTGAGTGAGTAGCTGCCGATGGCAACATTGCTCCAGGCAAAGGAATACGGCGCGGAGGTGTCCTCGCCGAGCTTCGTCGCCCCATTGAAGAACTCTACCTTGCTCACCGTGCCGTCGCTGTCGGCGGCGTTGGCATTGATCGTGATACTCGCAGGCGCGAGGAAGGTCGTGCCATCGGCCGGAGAGATTATGGAGACGGTAGGCGGCGTGGTCAGCGGCGGCAGCACATGCACGGTGATGGCCGCACTGTTGGTGAAGGCACCGAAGTTATCCGTGGCACGAGCCGTGAAGCTGTAATCGCCCTGCGCGAGGCCGCTCACATCGAAGCTGTAAGGCGCTGTCACATCCTCGCCGAGCTTCGTGATTCCTTGGAAGAACTCCACCTTGCTGACTGTGCCATCCGGGTCTGATGCGGTGGCGGTGATCGTGAAGGTAGCGGGGGCGTTGAGGTTTGTGTTGTCAGCAGGAGCGGTGATGGAGACAGCGGGTGGGTCATTCGTCACCAGTGCGGCACCTTCGATCCAGAGCGGGCCGTTCGTCAGTGTTCCTGCGGAGGTTCCGGTGGAGCTGGCAGTGGTGGTCCCCGTGCCTTCATTCAGTCCGTAACGGCCCACGAGTCCCGGAGAACTGGCCACGGCCACATCCTTTGTCGCGGCGATCTCCGCTCCGCTGCGGGCGTAGTTCCAGACACGCACCTCGTCGATGATGCCATTGAAGAAGCCCTGCGTGGTGCCCGTGGAGGTCATCGCCGTGCCGATGCCGAAATGCTGGATGCTGTCGTAGCGCGGCAGAGCCCCGGCGGCGGCGGTCGCGGTGCCCACAGCGGTGCCATCGAGATACATCGTCCACGTCGCCGTTGCTCCATCGTAGGTTACGGCGGCATGATGCCACTCGCCGTTCACGATGGGCGTGTTCGTCGCGGTGATGGGATAGTTTTGACCAGCCGTGAGGCCCGTGGCCGGATACGTTTCGAAGTCCGCCGCCATCAGGCCACCAGAGGTGATGCCAAAGAGATAATCACAGTCCACATTGCTGCCATCATTCTCACCTCGCCCTTTGGCGAAGAGGGGAATCACAGTGACACCGCCGGTGCCGGAGCTTGTCGTCGCACCCGTGCCATCCTTGCGGAACCAGCATTCCAGAGTCATGCCATTCGTCGGCGGTCCACCCACTCCGAGATCGAGCGCGGTGCCCATCGTGACATAGTCGTTCACGCCATCGAACCACAGCGCCGTGTTTGCGGGGAGGTTGTTTGGATCGAGCGTGACATTCACCGTCACCGCAGCGCTCGTGGTGGAGAAGCCGTCATTGTCCGTCGCACGAGCGGTGAAGCTGTAAGCACCGACGGTGAGTCCCGTCTGATTGAATGAAAACGGCGCACTGGCATCCGTGCCGACCGAAACACCATTCCTGAAAAACTCCACCTGCGTGATCGTGCCATTCGCATCTTCTGCTGTGACCTCGATCTGAAAGGAAGTACCTGTGATGACATTGGAGCCATTCACCGGGGTCGTGATTGCCACCGTCGGTGCGATGGGAGCTTCGAAGAAGGCAAAGCTGAACATGTCCTCGCCACTCGTCGCACCATCCTCCAGCACCGGCACGGCCGTGGTGCTCACGATGTCGCGGCTTTCGATGATGTAGCGTGTGTTCGCCGCGTCCCATTGGTAAGAAACGATGTTGTCGGCGTTGTTCGTCGCGCCGCCTTCAGGACTCACGATCAGCGTGCCCGTCGCCGGGCTTTGCGAAGGAATGCTCAGATACCACTGTCCTGTGCCACCTTTCGTCACCGTGAAGGTGCCGCCGCTCACATCCGTCGTCGCATCGCTGTTCACGCGACCCATGGCCTTGAGGAACTTCGTGCCCACATCACCCGTGTGCAGATAAACAAAGGAAATCGGGTCCTGCTCCGTCGCAGTGCCGGTGACGCCATTGTCTCGCACAAGCAGGGTGAAGCTGCCGTCCCCGTTTGCAGAGGCGTTGGCGTAGTTGTCCTCGTTTTTGAGGTGGTTCACCAAAACGATGCCGTTTTGCGAGGTGAATGCTGCGTCAATCGTGGTGAGATTCAGCCCGAACACACCGCCGCCCGCCGTGGTGAACTGCGTGCCCAGATTGATGCCCGCGCTGGCCTTCAGCGTGTCTGTCACGCCACCATTTGCGGCCGTTGAATTGCGTGCTGTCCCTCCCAGCCATTGGGAGTAGGGGAAGAAGGCGCAAGCCACGTTCTGATTCTGTTCTTCCGCGTTCGGAGAACGGAACAAAGCCAGGTAGTAGAGGCTTGGCGAGGTGGTGCTGTTCAACTCGACGCCCACCGTGGTGTAAAACGTGCCGATGGTTTCACCCACGGCGTTGTTGTCGCGTCCGTTCTCCGAGACCGAAG
>Ga0075152_10000416_pt1 | contig 32193 bp, 19 predicted proteins | sample JI61114C2DNA_FD_70964 | JGI IMG/M metagenome (GOLD analysis project Ga0075152, IMG submission 70964) | Wastewater effluent complex algal communities from Wisconsin, to seasonally profile nutrient transformation and Carbon sequestration -... | ecosystem: Engineered > WWTP > Effluent > Algae...
CGGCAGCTGCTCGCGGCCAGCGAGATCCTCGAGATCTACCGCAAGCCGTGGCACAGCGTCGACGAGGTCCACCTGTACGTGGAGGCCGCGCGCCGCACCTACGCCGACCGCAACTTCCTGCTCGGTGATCCCGCGTTCGTGCAGATCCCGATGCAGCGCCTGCTCGATCCGGCGTACCTGCGCGGGCGCCTCGCGGACGTCGACCTGAACAAGGCGACGCCCTCGAGCAAGGTCGGGGCCGGTCTGGCGCCGGGCAAGGAGTCGCTGCAGACGACGCACTTCAGCGTGGTCGACAAGGCCGGCAACGCGGTGGCGAACACGTACACGCTGAACACCAGCTTCGGGGCCAAGGTGGTGATCCCGGGCACCGGCGTGCTGCTAAACAACGAGATGGACGACTTCGCGGTCAAGCCGGGTTCGCCGAACACCTACGGGCTCGTGCAGGGCGAGCAGAACAAGATCGAGCCGGGCAAGCGGATGCTGAGCAGCATGACGCCGACGATCATCGTCAAGGACGGTCAGCTGCGCGCGGTGGTCGGCACGCCGGGCGGATCGACGATCTCGACGACGGTGACGCAGATCGTCCGCGCGCTGATCGACTACGGCGTCACCCTCGATGTCGCCGTGAAGGCGCCGCGGGTGCACCATCAGTGGATGCCGGACCGCATCGTCGCCGAGCCGACGCTCGAGCCGGCGATCGTCGAGGGGCTCAAGGCCCGCGGGCATGCGATCGCGGAGTGGCCGTCGATCGGCCACGCCAATTGCATCGAGGTCGACCCGGCGACGAGGGGCTTTCGCGCGGTCGCGGATGTCGAGCGCGACGGCGGCAAGGCGGTCGCGTACGGCCAGCCCGCGCCGATCAGTCGCTCGGGCGTCGAGAGCGGGGGCCGCGTTCAGGTCGTGAATTGAGGCCAGGTGTGACGGCCGCCGTCGAGCTTGGCCGTGTGGCGCTGGGACGGGCGTCGGGATCAGAAGATGATGCCGACGTCGAAGATGAAGCGGCCGTTGCGGTCGTCGATCGGCTTGACGTTGCCGGGGGCGATGCGGTTGGGCAGCAGGATGGCGTAGCCCAGCGCGAGGGTGACGATCTTGATGTCCCACTGGAGGAAGTTGAGGCCGACGCTGCGCCGGAAGTCGCGGTTGAACTGCACCTGCGACCACTTCTGGGCGAGGATGCCGAAGTCGAAGAACAGCGAGTGGGCGAGCTTGCCGCCGAGGAAGTCGTTGAGGGAGACGACCTGCAGGGCGATGCTGGCGAGGGCCCGGATGTGGCCGCCCTGCGCGACGTAGTGGAGGCGCTGGACGCCGCCGCCCTGGTCGATGCGCTCGATGTCGACGAGCATGGTCTCGGGGAGCAGGCCGCGTAGGCCGAGGTCGACGGTGCCGCCGCCGAAGTAGCGCCAGATCTCGGGGACGCTGCGGGTGTCGGTCATCGGCAGGCCGGGCAGCGGGATCGCCTGGCCGTAGCGCAGGGCGTAGCGGAAGTTGAGGCGGCCCTGGCTGCGGGGGATCGGGATGAAGTGCTGCCAGGAGAGGTCGGCGCGGATGAACCAGTCGATGCCGCCGAGGTACGGTGAGGCGAGCTTGAGGTCGGCGGTGGCGAGGATGCCGTCGTCGGGGTTGAAGGGGTTGTCCTCGACGTTGGTGTAGTTGAAGCCGAGCTGCAGCGCGCCGGTGCGGTCGGAGACGATCGCGTCGCGGCGGTTGACGATGCCGGCCGCGCCGCCGTCGGCGGGCACGGCCGGGTCGAAGACCGGCTTGGCCACGTCCTGCGAGATGTTGGAGCGCTGGATCAGGTAGCCGAAGTAGGTCTGCCAGCGCTTGTTGATCGGATAGGTGAAGATGAGCGTGCCGATCGCCGACTCGATGCGACCGCGCGCGGGGGTGAGGCGCTGCTGGTACTGGCCGCCGAGCGAGAAGGTCAGCGGGCTGGCGAAGATCCGCTGGCGCGTCAGGTTGGCCCGGGCGCTGCGCTCGTAGCAGCGCTGGCCGGCGCAGTCGCCGAGGAAGGGCACGCCCGCGGGCACGTTGCTGGTGTTGAAGCCGAAGTGGCCGAGGAGCTCGAGGTCCCAGGCGGTGCCGAAGATGTTGGCGAAGGTCGGGTGCAGGAACACGTAGAACGGGTCGAGGGTGGCGAAGCCGAGGCCGCCCTCGACCTTGACCGCGTAGTCCTTGCTCTCGCGCATCTCGACGACCTGATGGACGACGCACTCGTCGCTGCCGCTGTCGAGGTCGCAGCCGACCGGGTACGGGGTGACGTCGACGGTCTCGGCGACGCCGAGGCCGTCGATGTTGTCGCGGGACTTCTCGGCGGCGGCGCGGCTGTAGGGGTCGCCCTGGCGGAAGGCGAACTGGCGGCGCAGCGCCCAGCCGCGGGTCTTGAAGTTGCCGCGCAGGAGGGTGTCGCCGAAGCGGCCCTTCTTGCCCTCGTAGACGGAGAGCTCGGCCTCGACCTCGACGCCGGCGCCGCTGGTGAAGGCCTGGCACATGCCGATGTCTGGGTCGGCGAGGCGGCGGGCGGCGGGCACGGCCTTGACCTCGTTGCTGGCGGGGTCGGTGTAGAGCCAGCGCAGCTCGGCGTCGGCGACGGGGAAGCCGCTGTTGCGATAGCGTTCGACGACGACCTGCTCGGCGTCGCGGTCGAGGCTGGGGGAGACGGCGACGCCGCCGGGTCGGCTGTCGCCCTCGCGGCGCATGGGGGTGTCGGTGAAGATGCGCTTCGCGCCCCACTCGCCTCCGGTGTGGATCGGCAGGTCGTCGATGTTGCGGTCGCCGGGGATCGGGACGTCGAGGTAGCGGATCTTCTCGGGGCGGCGGGAGGTGAACACGCGGGGGCCGGGCTCGACGGTGATGCGCACGTAGAGGTTGGCGCGACCGCGCTTGCGCAGCGCCTCGAGGCCGGCGGGGCTGAAGTCGCGCTCGGCCCAGGTCGGCGTGGAGTCGCGGCGCAGGATGGTGTCGACGTCGACGGTGGCGTGCTCGCCGGGGCGATCGAGGCCCTCGGGCCAGAAGGCGACGGTGACGATGGCGCGGGCGCACAGGTAGCCGCGGTCCTGAAAGCGAGTGACGAGCGCGGCGATGTCGTCGACGACGTGGGCCTCGGTGAAGCGACCGCCGCGCTTGAGCTTGCGCTCGAGGTCGAAGTCCTTGGCGATCGCGTCGGCGCCCGGGGCCACGCCGCGGGTGACGACCCGTGGGACGCCGCGGATGGTGACGAGCGGGCCCTCTTTGACCTGGAAGTAGAGGGCGCCGGGGGCCTTGCTGCCGAACTCCTCGTAGCGGCCGCGCACGCTGGCGAGCAGGAAGCCCTTGCTCTGGTAGTAGGCGCGGAGGTTGGCGGCCTCGCGCAGGGCCGCCTGGGTGCTGGGTGACTCGCGGCGCTTGAACAGCTGCAGCTGGCCGCGCAGGCGCAGGTCGGAGAAGCTGCGGTTGCCGAGGAACGACGACTTGACGCCGCGGCCGAGGTCGACGGTGACGTCGAGGGGGATCTTGTGGCCGGGCGGGAGCTCGCCGCGGCGCAGGCCCTCGTAGGACGTCTCGATCTGGATCTCGGGGTAGGGGAGGCTCAGCTGCGGGGCGGCGGTCGCCTGGATGATGTTGTCGCGGGGCTCGGCGTAGCGTCGCTCGGCCCGCTCGCGGGCGTCGTCGATCCACTCGCGGGTGAGGCGAGCGGGGAAGGGGGTCGCGCGGACCCGCGGCCAGAAGGCGCGTCGCATCCAGCGCTGATCGGCGGGCGGCATGTTGCCGTGCACGGTGAGGCGGCGCAGCGGGACCCGGAACGCGGGGCCCTTCTTGAGGTAGACGTGGAGGTCGGCCTCCTCGTTGTTGCGACCGCAGACCAGCGCGAGCTCGGCCTCGCCGCGCAGGTAGCCCTTGTCGAACATGTAGCGCTCGAGGCGCTCGATCTCGTCGGCCTCCCACTGGGCGCAGGCGGGGTCGTCGGGGGCGCAGATCGGGGGGCGCGGGGTGCTGCGGGCGGCCTTCGGGCTCGCGCAGTCGCCGTGGGCGAGGGCGCCGGGGCGGGCGGCGACGCTGAGCTCGCGCTGGATGTCGCGCTTCGACAGCGGGAGGTGGCCGCGGACGCGGACGCGACGGATGCTGCGGCCGGGCTCGACGGTGATGGTGAGCTCGCCGGCGTCCTTGGGGGCGAAGCGCGCGCGGTAGCCGAGCTGCTGGAGCTGGGCGCTGATGGCCGCGGGGTTGAGGTTGCCGGGCTCGAGGCCGAGGACCTTGCGCAGCCGGATGTTGCTGTCGCCGCTGAGGAAGCGACCTTCGATGCGCAGGCGGTCGACGTTGGCGAGCAAGATCCCGCGCTCCTCGTCCTCGAGCGCGGGGCGTGCGATCAGCTCCTGCTGCTTCGGGCCGGTCGGCACCAGCACGAAGACGTAGCCCTCGTCGGCGGTCTGCTGGAGCTGGTAGTACAGGAAGCTGGGGTCGCCGCCCTGCAAGGAGATGGCGCAGGCGGCCCCGCGGAGGTTGGTCTGGCGCTGGCGCGGGCCGAGGACGAAGCCCTGCTTCTCGAGGCCGTCGAGCACCGCGTCGATCAGGCGCATCGGATCGGCGGAGCTTTCGAGGCGAGCGCAGCGGCCGATGTCGGCGGGAGCGATGGGCTCGCCGGCGGCGGCGCGGTCGGTGGCGTCGTCGGCGGCGTCGGCGAGGTCGGCGGGCGGGTCGACTTGCTTGGGCGCGGGGAGCTCGTCGTCCGGGGGCGGCTCCGGTGCGGCGTCGCCGGAGAGCGTGGGAGCGAGGGCGGGCGGGTCGATCTGGTTGGGGCCGTCGGGCTCGGGCTCGTCGGTCTCGGCGGGGGTGGACGGCGGCGCGATGCGCCACGGCGAGGCGAGGGCCGGACGCGCGAGGGCGAGGACGGTGAGCCCGACGAGCATGGCGAGCAGCCCGGTGACGCGGGTGACGCGGGCCATGCGAGCGGTGCAGGCCATGCGGGCGCTGTCCCCCGAGTTCGGGCTAGCGCAGGCTGGGGAGCTGATAGTCAAGGCGCAGTTCGAGCGATCGCTGGCGGAGGGGGTCGAAGATGATGCGTTCGTTGAAGTAGGAGCGGCGATTGTCGCGAAACTCGAGGGTGGCGGAGTCGAGGAGGCGGAAGCGGACCCGCCAGTCGTAGCTGTTGCGCAGCAGCAGACCGGGGTAGCCGCGAGTGTAACCGGCGCCGACGGTCAGGTTGCCCCAGTCACTACGAAACCATGGGCGCGGGGTCTCGGCGTTGACCTCGATGCCGAGCTGCCCGGCGCGCAGGGCGACGTCGGGGACGTAGGGGGCGAGGCGGGGGGCGTTCTTCTCGACGTAGCGGCCGAGCTTGAGCTCGGTGAGGTTGCCGACCAGGCCGATCGGGCGCCCGAGCAGGCCGCCGCCGCCGTAGCGGCGGACGTTGGAGTCGGCGACCTGGCGGTCGCCGGCGCCGAGCACGAGGTAGTCGACGCACTCGCGGGTGGTGCGGCTGCGGGTGCTGGTGTCGCCCTGGACGATGCAGCGCCAGGTGATCGCTTCGAGGGTGCCGCCGAGCTTGACGTACATCTGTCGCGGCTGGTTGTCGACGTAGACGGGCTCCTGGCGGAGGGCGAGGACGTCGACGGTGCTGGCCTCGAGGCTGCGCTCGAGCTGGACCTTGCCGTACTGGACGTCGTAGGCGCCGTTCAGGATGGCGACGTCGAGGACGCCGGTGCTGACGTCGATCTTGCCGGACATCTCGAGGTCGCCCAGGGTGCCGCCGACGGCGAGCAGGACCTGACCCTCGACGCCCTTCATGACGTTGTTGTTGACCTGGAACGGGGCGGTGGTGCGGATCCGGAGGTCGAGGGCGAGGTCGCGGATGAGCTCCGGCGGCGGCTTGGCGGGGGCGGTGGTCGGGTCGGCGAAGGACAGCACCCGCACGCCCTCCTGGGCGTCGCGGACCCAGCGACCGCGGCTGACCAGGAGCTCGCCGCGCAGGGCCATGCTGTCGCGACCCTCGAGCACGAGGTTATCGGTGCCGACGGTCGCGTAGAGCTGCGGGCGGCCGGAGTTGTCGTACATGCGATAGGCGAGCTCGTCGATGTCGGCGCGCAGGTTGCTGGCGGTGATGCGGCTGAAGTCGGGGCTGAGGACGGCGTGGCCCCACAGGGTCGCGCGGCCGCGGTCGCCGATGCGGGCGCGCAGGGCGGTGCCGGGGGGCTTGTCGGCGGTGGTGTTGGTGACGCCGCCGAGGTAGATGGCGTAGCCGTCCTGCTTGTAGGGGCACAGGTTGGTCGGGCCGCAGCGGAGGATGTCGATGTTGCCGTCGCCGAGGTCGACGGCGTCGATGCCGAGGCCGTTCGGCTGGAGGCCGAGGCCCTGCTGGCCGGGGCTCAGGGAGGCGCGGAGGGTGAAGATCTCGAGCGGGTCGTCGACCAGGCCGGTGATGTGGGCCTGGCGGACGTCGAGGCCGCCGCTGGTGCTGGTGAAGGCGTCGGGGACCAGGTCGCGCAGGGGGCGGGCGTCGAGGAAGCCCTGGGCCGCGGCGGAGAAGTTGCCGGCGCACGGACCGCCGAGCGTGTAGTAGGTGTGGTGCCCGGCGACCTCGCCGAAGCGCAGGGTCTGGCCGCCGAAGCGCAGCTCGCCGGCGGCGCTCAGGGTGTCACGGGCCCAGCCAAGCTCGAGCCTGGGGACGTCGAGCGCCCATGAGCGATCGGCGGCGGCGAGGTGCAGCGGCGGGGCGCCCGCGGGGACGTTGAAGGTCCCGGAGAGGATCGGGTCGCCGATGTGGCCGTCGATGTCGAGGTTGATGCCGAGCGTGCCCGAGAGGTCGCCGAGGCCGAAGCCGCGGACGAAGGGCGCGAGGGCGCCGAGCAGGAGCTCGCCGCGGACCTCGGCGTGGCCGCTGCCCGGCGGGGGGACGCGCGCGCGGTCGCTGGGCTCGTCGCAGCGCTTGCGCGGCGGGCGGGCGGCGGTCTGGGTCATCGAGGCGGCGGCGTCCTTCGGGGCCTCGTCGGCGGTGCTGGCCGGTGAAGGCGAGAGCTCGAGGTCGCCGGAGAGCGTGAGGGTCGCGCCGCCCTCGCTGCCGCCGGTGCGCAGCTCCCAGCCGTCGCGCAGGCGCAGGCGGGTGCCCTCGAGGGCGCCGACCAGGCGGTTCTGGCTGCACAGGGAGTCCTTGCCGCGGCAGGGGTCGCCGGTCTGGCCGGAGCCGGGGGTGACGCCGGTGGCCGGGGGCTTGGTGGCGGCCCACAGGCGGTCGACCTCGACCAGCACCTGGATGGCCCGATTCACGTCGCTGTCCCAGAGGCAGGAGCTGAGGAGGGGGAGCTCGGGGGAGCAGCTCTGGGCGCGGAGGGTGAGGCCCTCGAGCTGGCCATGGAGGTCTTTGGGCTCGAGGCCGGCGGCGCGCAGGAGGTTGATGAGGGGGAGGCTGGCGAAGCGCACGGCGACGTCGGCGGACATCGGGGCGGTGCGGGCGCGGCGAGCGACGGGGCCGAAGGCGACGACGGCGTCGAGGTCCCAGTCGAAGGCGGGTCGGGTCCGGCTGCCGTCGTCGCCGAAGCTGCCGCGGACCTTGATCTCGCGCCGCGCGGCGAGGCCGTCGCTGGCGGGGAGGTCGCGGCTGTCGAGGTCGAGGGTGCCGGTGCCGAGGGGGACGCCGGCGGCGTGGATCGCCTTGAGGGCGACGACGCCGTGCACGCCGGGGCGGGCGAGGGTGCCGGTGACGTCGAGGCGGGTGCCCTCGGCGATCTGGGCGCCGGCCGGGAGCTCGCCGAGGCCGGCGATCGCCGCGAAGGCGGAGATCGGGAGGCCGGCGGCGCTGACCTCGAGGGCGAGGCCGGGGTCGCTGGCGAAGCTGATGTCGCCCCGAGCGCGCAGCTCGCCGGCGGGGACGGTGACCTCGGGGGCGAAGGAGGGGCTGATCTTGCGGTGGTGGTGGACGACCAGGCGATCGACGTGGAGGGCCTCGCGGTCGAGCGAGAAGCGGGCCTCGGCGTCGCGGAATTCGCCCTGGCCGAGCTGCAGGCGCGGCACGAACAGGGCGCCGCGGGCCTGCACCTTCGACAGGGGGACGGCGCGGCCGGCCTGGTCGCTGACCTCGATGCGTATGTCGCCGCGGCCGCGGATCGAGTCGTTGCCGAGCTGGCCGAGGTCGACGTCGTCGAGGTCGAGCGAGGCGCGCACGCGCGGGTCGTCGGCGAAGAAGTCGAGGTCGGCGTCGAGCTTGCCGGCGCCGCCGAGCAGGCCGATCTTGGGGCTGCGCAGCGAGAGCACGCCGCGGTCCATCCACAGGCGGACCTCGCTGATGTCGGTGAGCGCGAACTTGCCGCTGCCGACGTCGGAGACGGTGAGCGAGCCATTGGTGCCGTTGGGGCGGGCGACGGGGCCGCTGAGGGTCAGGCCGGCGGTGAGGCGCTGGAAGTAGGGGCCCTGGCCGAAGTCACGCAGGAACGCGGGGCCATCGCTGATCTTCAGGCGCAGGTCGGTGGGCTTGAAGTGGGTGAGGGCCTTGTCGAGGCCGCCGGCGATCCGCAGGCCGCCGCCGTTGACGTCGAGGTTGAAGTCGGAGAGGTCGAGGCCGGTCTCCTCGTCGAGCACGATCGTGCCGGCGGCGCGAAGCCGACGGGGCAGGCCGTCCTCGGCGGGGCCGCGGTGACGCTCGAGCTCGATGTCGGCGAGGTCGAGCACGACCCGGCGCAGCGGGTTGCGGTCGGGGTCGGGCGCGGGGCTGAGGTCGCGGTCCGGGGTCGCCAGCTCGATCGGGGCCGGCGTCGGCGCGGGGGTCTCGTCGAAGTCCTCGGCGGGCGGGGTCAGGCTGGGATCGACGTCGTCCTCGGGGCCGCCGCCGAGGCGCATGACCAGCTCGCGCAGGCCGAGCACGCCCTCGGCCTTGCCGCCGAGGCGGGCCCGGTTGTCGCCCGGGGGGAACAGTTCGCCGGGGTCGAGCGCCGAGAAGTCGGTGAGCATCGAGACGACCAGCGGCTCGCCGGGCTCGCCGATGACGAGGTGGTTGCGGCCCTCGTGCTCGCGCATGCGCAGGGTGCCGCCGAGGGCCTCGCCCTCGAGGCGGGCGAAGTCGACGACCCAGCGCTCGCGGTCGGGGCGGTGGTAGCGGGTGCCCCACATCGCCGGGAGCGGGTCCTTGTTCATGCTGAGGCGCAGGTCGACGGCTTTGAGGGACCAGTCGACCTGGGCGGGCTCGGGGTCGTCGGGGTCGGTGAAGAAGTCGAGGGCGAGGCCGGAGCCGGCGAGGCCGATGGTGACGTCCTGGAGCGGGCCCTTGAAGGTGAGCTGGGCCGGGGCGCCCTCGGCGGAGAGCATGGTGGGCGGGAGCTTGTGGGCCTCGCCGATGGTGCGGGCGATCGCGCCGGCGTCGTCGAAGAGGACCGTCAAGTCGACGTTGCGGGCGTTGGCGCTGAAGGCGTCGCGCATCCAGCCGTCGATGTGGCCGGAGGAGCCGGCGAAGGAGCCGGTGCCGCGGATCCTGAGGTCACCGAGCGGGACCGACCCACCGGCGGCGAACTGGTCGAGCTCGAGGTCGGTGATCGGCAGCTCGTAGCCGAGGCTCAGGATCCGCAGGACGCCGGTGTCGGCGGTGGCCTTGAGATCGAAGACGAGCGGCTTCTTGGGCGGCGGCGGTCGCTGCGGGTGCAGGCCCTCGAAGAACAGCGAGAAGCTGGCATCGGTGAGGTGCAAGGCGGTCTGCCAGCCGCTCTGCGGGCGAAAGTCGAGGTCGAGCGCGGTGTCGTGCAGCCGGGCGTCGTCGATGCGAAAGCTGAGGCCGCGGGTCTCGGGCGGGGCGGTCGGCGCGGCGGGGTTGGGGGCGAAGGTGTCGAGGAGGCTGATGCCCCAGGTGATGCGGCCGTCGGGGTTGCGGATCGCGAACTCGCCGACGTCGATGTGCAGCTCGCTGAGGACCTCGGCGCGGGTGAAGTGCAGGACCCAGGGGATCTCGAACACGGGGGGCACGACGAGCCGGTTCCAGGGGATGATCTCGTGGAGCACGAGGCTGGCCTCGACCTCGTCCGCCCAGCCGATCAGCTTGTCGGGCTCGGTGCCCTCGCGCTTGTAGCCGCGCCAGATCTTCACGTCGCGGACGACGACGTGGTGCGGGCGGCCGGTGACGAGGTCGAGGAGCAGCCGCGGCGACCAGTGCACGCTGCCGAGCTCGAGGTCGCCGTTGATCTGCTTGCCGATGACGCGGGTCAGCAGGCGGCCGAGGGTCTCGTCGTTGAGGAAGAAGTAGGCGCCGACGTACGCGACCGCGAACAGACCGATGAAGCCGAGCCACAGGTACAGCGGCAGCTTGACCAGCAGGAAGCGGGCGAGCGGGTGCTGCACCCGCAGCGGCAGGCCGGCGACGCAGCTGGCGAGGTACTGCGCGTGCAGGCCGGGGATCTCGGCGGGGTGGGCGAGGGCCTCGTTGATCAGGGCGTCGCGCAGCTGCGACAGCCCGCGGCCCAGCCGGGCGTCCGAGCGCTCGTGCAGGCTGGTGCCCGCGACGTCGGGGTCGTCCCGGCGCAGGCCCTGGAGGTGGGCCTTGACCTCGAGGCGGGCGTCGCCGTCGATGCGCTGCAGGGCCCGCTCGACGACCGGCGGCAGGGGGACGTCCAGCGGCTGCGGGCGCGCGGGCGGGAACTTGTAGGTCAGCCGCAGCGAGCGGAGGGCGACGTCGCGGCGGACCAGCTGGCGCAGCAGCTTGCGCATGCGGCGGCGCAGCGGGCGAGGGCGGCTGGCGACCCGGCCGACGGTGCGCTCGCGGTGGAGGATCTGATAGGCCTCGAGCAGGAGGGCCAGGTTCGGGCCGGCCGGGTAGAGGTGGCGGGTCCGGATCCGGTCGCAGAGGCGCTCGAGCAGGACGCGTCCGTCCGCCAGGAGGTCGGCCTCGATCTGCCACGAACGGCCGGATTCATTGGCGCTGGCCACGATTCAGGGGGTCCACACTAGCATCCACGGCGGGCCCGAGGGGCTCGCCCGGCGCAGCGGTGAGGCGGCCCCAGGCCGGATGTCCGACGACCACGCGGGACGCGGCGCTGGCGGCGGGGAGGCGGGCCTGGCAGGCGAGGCGGCGCTCGTCGACGAAGCCGAAGCGGCGCTCCAGCGGGCTGGGGGCGGTGAGGGTGTCGCTGCCGGCGAGGATCTCGACGGAGCAGCTGCGGCACACGCCCTCGCCGCGACAGGACTGGCCGAGCGGCAGGCCGACGTGGCGGACGGCGTCGAGCAGGGTCGCGGCGTCGGGGGCGGCCAGCTCGGCGAGGGGCAGGGTGATCCGGGCGCTGCGGGTCTCGAACACGATCTCCGCCACGGCCGATGGTACCAGCGCGGTGCCGCAAAAAAACGAAGGGCCAGCTTCGTGAGAAGCTGGCCCTTCGACAGTAGCGGGGACAGGATTTGAACCTATGACCTCCGGGTTATGAGCCCGGCGAGCTACCTGGCTGCTCCACCCCGCAGCGAGTGGTCGGTTTGTACTGTCATCGCGCGGCGCCGTCAACGGGTATTTGCGGGTGGTGTGAGCCCGACAATGCGCGCTGCGGTCATTTGGGGGCGCGGGCGAGGTCGGCGAGGGGGATGCGGTCGTCGGCGTCGGGAGATCTTTCCGTGGGCTCGGCCTGGGCCCAGAGGCTGGCGAGCACGGCGAGGGGCTGATTGACGGCATCGAGCCGGAGGATGCTCGCGCGGGGCGGGGCCTCGTGCTGGAAGTTGAGCGGGCAGTGATCGAGGCGGAGTTGTCCGGACGGGGCGGTGGGATCCTCGCCGCGATCAGGGACGGCGATCGGCAGGCCATGCGAGCGGCAGATCATCGGACGCTCGGCATAAACGGCGCAGCGGCCGTCGACCAGCAAGGCGCAGCGGTCCTGGTGGGCCGGGTCGTCGGCCTGGGCGCGGACGCGGCTCCGCAGCGCGGGGTCGGTCGCGGCGAGGCGGGCGAGGGCCTGGCGGATCGGGGCGGCCTCGACGGCGAAGACGCCGATCCGGACGTGGCAGCAGGCGTCGCAGCCGGCGGCGCACTGGAAGGCGGCCGGGCTGCGGGCGAGGGCCTGGTCGAAGTGGGCGTCGACGCGGGTCCGCAGCTGCACGAGGACGGCGTCGAGGGCGTCGCGGGCGCTCATGCGGGATCCGAGCCGGGCGTCCGGTGGGCGGTCCCGTGGGACAGGTGATCGGGGTGACTCATGCGCCGGGGCCCGTGGCCGGTGTTGGCGCGGCGGCGCCGCGCAGGACGTCGACCAGGGAGCGCTGGACGGAGAGGGCGTGCTCCTCCCCGTCAGGGTCGAAGCTGCAGCCGCCGACGTAGGGGTGCCCGCCGCCGCCGAAGGGCTCGAGCAGATCGGCCATGCTGTGCTCGCGGGCGCTGCGGGGCAGCCACGGGTTATAGCCGGCGGTGAGCTTGATCCGGCGGTCCTGGCCGCGGGTCAGGGCGACGACGTAGCGGACCGCGGGGTGGTGGTAATAAGGGATGAATTTGTTGTAGGCGCGGACCGGCTGGTCGAGCAGGTCGTAGGCGAGGACGCCATCGTGGACGACCGTGCGGCTCGCGATCAGGGCGAGGTCGGCCTGGTTCTGCGCCCGCCGGGGGGCGACGATCTGCTGGACGTAGTCGGCCGCGGCGTGGTCGGCGAGCGGACGGGCGGCGAGGTCCTCGATGAAGGCGCCGGCCAGCTCGAGATCCTGGTTGTTCTCGACGAAGGTCACCAGCTGCAGGGCCGGTTCGACCAGCAGCACCGGCATGGAGGGGCTCGGGAAGTCGGCGGCGTCGATGCGCTCGGCCCAGGCGATCAGATCGGCGTGGGCCGAGAGGTCGGTGCCGAAGCGCTGGTGGACGGTGCGGGCGATGAAGCCGGCGCAGCTGGCGGCGGCGCCGTCGTGGAACTTCTGGCCGCTGGTGTCGGCGAGGAAGTGGGCGCGGTCGCCAGGCAGCTGAAAGGCGCTGGCGTGGTGGTCGAAGTACCAGGTCATCGCCGGGTGCTGGCTGTAGCGAAAGTCGAGGCCGACGGCGGGGTCGGCGCCGACGAAGTCCTGCGGGTCATAGGGGTCGCCCGGGCGGTGGTCCTTGGGGATGAAGCGAAACTCCTGCCGGGCCGCGCGACGCTGGCGATAAAACGCCGCGAACAGGGCCGAGGAGGCGGCGCCGTCGAAGCACCAGCCGTGGTGAAGGACGTGGACTGCCATGGGCTCAAACGGGGTTATACCCGCGCCCGATGGGTACGTCTCGAAACCGGCGGCTCAGTCGCGCTCGTGGACGCCGGGCTGACGGACGTGGACGGTGAACACGCCCTCGGGGACGGCCGCGTCGCTGGTGGCGGCGGGGCTGGGGTCGAAGAGGAGGAGGTTGGCGGTCGGCCGCTGATGCGGCTGGGAGATGGCGCGAGCGGGCCGCGGCGGCGGCGGCGGCGTGAGGCTGACGAGCTGGCCGCCCCGGTGCAGCACGCCGACGGTGCGCCCGTCGCTGACCATGAGGTTGAAGCGGGCAGGGTGGCCGAGGCGCTCGTCGAGGGCGTGGAGGGCCCGGCGGATCGCGGCGGGCGGCGCGTATGCCTTGCCGAGCTCGCCGGCTGCGTGGAGTTCGGAGAGGAAGGTGAGGACGACGAGATCGCGTTCGCCGGTCTGGCCGCCGCCGCTGCGAACCAGGAACTCCGGGAGGGCGGCGCGCAGGCGGGCCCGGGTGGCGTCGGCGTCGGCGTCACGGCCGCCGAGGAGCTGGGGCTCGGCGTGGACGCCGATCCAGCGCTGGAAGCGGGTCATCGCCAGCGGCGGCGGGCTCTCGCTGTCGCCGCGACCCGGCGGACCCGCGGGCACGGCGGCGTAGGCGGCGAGGGTGGTATGCGTCGGCGCCCGCAGCAGGTCGGTCAGGAAGTCGGCCCGCGGATCACGGACGACGGGTCGGGCTTGAACCAGGGTCTCGTTGTCCTGCACGCCGCCGACGCTCCAGGCCCGGACGCGGCCCGCCGCGGCGTCACCCGGGGCGACGTGGATGCTCCAGTGTTGCGCGAGCATCTGGCCGAGCCAGCTCGCCTCGTTGAAGCCTTCCGGGTGGGCGTGCACGAGGGCGGCGAGGGCGACGAGTTCCACGTAAACGATGATACCAGCGCGGCGAGAGGCGACCAGCCGGGCCAATGTTCCTGCGGTGAGCGTCGGGGCATCGCCGACGTTGCGAGGTCGCTCGCGGGGGCAATCGCAATACGCGCGTGCGCGCGGGTGACCGGGCGTCGCCGAGGTCACCGCGTCGCCGTATTCATTTCGACGTTGCCGCGCTCGCGCCCCGTATCTCCGAAAATTTGCGGCGGTGGCGAGACGGTGGTTTCTCCTCAGAAGGAGCGAGCCGCGGAGTTGGAGGTCGATGGGCGGGGTCCGCGGACCTGGACGCCCGGGTGTGGACGAGGTGATCCCCAAAGGGGTCGCAGGGGGGCTTCGGGCGTCGAGGTGCAGGTCAAGGCAGACCTCCCCGCGAGGTCGGCGCGACGGGCGAAAGTCGTCAAACGCGCGAATGAGCGGCCCCTGTGGCTTCGGGGGCCAGGTTGTGCGAAAACACGCAGCGCATCGAGGACGGCGCCCACCGTGCAAAGACTTGCCCGGAGGGGTTGCCGTGGGCGGGAGCTTGATCTCAGAATGTGCGCGCATGCGAGTTCCCACGGGACGACTTCGGATTGTCAGCGCGCCGCAGCAGGGCGAGGCTGCCGATACGCACGAGGGTCCGCCGTCGCCGGGCCGTTACATTCGGGACCAGCGGCAGCGGCGCGGGATGAGCGTCGAGCAGCTGGCGATCGACACCAAGATCCCGCGCGCGAGCATCGACGCCCTCGAAGAGGACCAATTCTCCGCGCTCCCCGGCCCGGTGTTCGTGAAGGGCTTCTTTCGCTGCTGCGCCCGGTCCCTCGGGATCGACGCCGAGGTCGTGCTCTCGTTGCTCCACGATCGTGAGCGGGCCCTCCAGCAGCTCAAAGTCGGCGGCCGCCGCGAGCGGCAGTCGCCGCAGTCGCCGCAGTTGATCGGCCGGAGCTCCGCCGCATCCGCCGCCGCGACCGGGTACGGCGCGCGAGGCCAGGACACCCCGCCGCGTTCGGCCGGCATGCGCGGCCCCTCCGCCGCGATGCACGCGGTCCCCGGTGAGGCCCAGGCCCCTGCGGTGACCCCGCAGCCTTCCCTCTTTCGATTCGACAGCCTGACGCCGCTGTTGTCGCGCCTGATGAGCGCGTCCAATTCACGGTTGCTCATGTGGATCGCGGTGGCGCTGATGGTCGGGGTGATCGTCGTGACCGCCTTCATCATGGCCGGCGGCCGCGGCCCGGGTCTCCCGAACTCCTGACCCCAGGGGTCGACGTGGTCCCGCCCGCTTCTCTCTGTTAAGGAGGGCGCGGGCGGATGGCTTTGGCGCTATAGGTGAGCCCGGTCGACCATGCTACTGGCGCTAAACCCCTCCGCGGACCTGGCGAAGCTCGTTCAGAGCGGGGACATGCGTCGGCTGGTCCGGGCGCTGCCGCGGATCGACGATGTCCAGCTCGCGGCCCAGCTCGACAACCTCGAGCCCGCCGAGCAGGACGCGGTCCTGCAGCACCTGCCGGCCGAGCGGCGCCCGAAGGTGCTCTCGCGCATGCGCTACGAGGTCGCCGCGGAGATCATCGGGCGCCTGGCGCCGCAAGAGGCGGCGGGGCTGCTCGACAACCTCGAGAGCGATGACGCCGCCGACATCCTCGGGCGCATCGACGAGGACAAGCTGCGGCAGATCCTGGCGCGCTTCGACGCCGCGGACGCGCACGCGCTCGAGGAGCTGCTCGCATACCCGGAGCACTCTGCGGGCGGCATCATGTCGCCGAGCTTCTTCGCGGTCCACCAGGACGTGACGATCGCGGAGGCGACCCGGCTGATCCAGACCGCCGAGGAGCTGCCTCAGCACGTCCAATACCTCTATGTGGTCGACGAGCACGACCGCCTGGTCGGGGTCATCGGTCTGCGCGATCTGGTGCTGAGCAAGCCCGACCAGCCGATCCACTCGGTGATGGCGACCGAGCTGGTCATGGTCACGGCCGACACCGACCAGGAGAAGGTGGCGGAGTGCGCGAGCCGCTATGACCTGGTGGCGATCCCGGTCGTCGACGACCAGCGGCGCCTGCTCGGCGTCGTGACGATCGACGACATCGTCGACGTGCTGCGCGAGGAGGCCACCGAGGACATCCTGCGCATGGCCGGCGCGGGGCACATGCTGATCGACACGCGCGAGTTCGGGGCGAGCTTTCGCGCGCGCTTGCCCTGGCTCGGCGCCGCGGCCTTCGGCGGGCTGCTGGTGGCGGGCTCGCTGCAGGGCTTCGAGGAGGCGCTGCGCAACGTGCCGGCGCTGGCGCTGTTCATGCCGGTGGTCGCGGGGATGGGCGGCAACGTCGGCACCCAGAGCTCGACGATCGTCGTGCGCGGCCTCGCGGTCGGCTACGTCGAGACTACGCGCATCGGCCGCCTGGTGCTCCGCGAAGTCGCGCTGGGCGCGAGCCTGGGGATGATCTACGGGATCGCGATCGCCCTGCTGTCGCCGCTGCTCGGGACCGGCGGGGGCGATCCCCTCGGGCTCGGACTGACGATCACGCTCGGCACGATGGGCAGCATGATGATCGCCGCGGCGGTCGGGACCTGCGTCCCGCTGATCATGCACCGCCTGAACATCGACCCCGCGATCGCCACCGGGCCGTTCGTGACCACCGCGGTCGATATCCTCGGCTTGCTGCTCTACTTCTGGCTGGCGACGGTGATGCTGTCCGCCACCGCCGCCCTGCCGCCATGACGATCCACAGCGCCGCCGAGACGGGCCCCGCGATCGTGCTGCGCACGCGGCCGCTCGGGGAGTCGGACCTGCTCGTGGTGCTGCTCACGCCCGAGCACGGCAAGGTCGAGGCCGCCGCCCGTGGGGCGCGTAACTCGAAGCGGCGCTTCCCCGGCGGGCTGCCCTCGGGGCTGCGCGGGCTGGCGACGATCACCCGCGGCCGCGGAGCGCTGGCCCGGCTCGAGCGCTTCGAGGCGACAACCGACCACTCCCCGGTCGGCCGTGACCTCGACCGCTTCGCCTACGTCGCGTATCTGTGCGAGCTCACCGATGAGCTCGTGCTCGGCCGCCACCCCGACCCGCTGGTCTTCGCGGCGCTGTGCTCCGCGCTCGAGGCGGTGATCGGCGGGGCGCCGCGGCCCGGGCAGCTGCGCCGCTACGAGCTGGCGCTGCTGGCCGGACTGGGTCTGCTGCCGGCGCTCGTCGACTGCTGCGCCTGCGGTGAGCCGGTCCCGCGCGGGTCCGGTGATACGGTCGCCTTCGATGCGGCCCGCGGCGGCGTGTTGTGTCTGGCCCACGGGCGCGGGGCGTTGCGACTGCCGGGGGCGGTGCTCGCGGCGGCGCAGCGGCTGGTCCTGGGCGAGGACCCGGCGCTGCTGGAGGATGCGCCGGCTCCCGAACGCCGGGCGCTCCGAGATCTGACGCAATCGGCCCTCAAGGCCCACCTGCGCCGGCCGCTGCACTCGCTCGGCTTTTTTGCAGCGCTGGCCAGGCCGGCGTCGGCGAATCTGGAAGCCGGCGAAGACGACGCGCAGTGAGGCATCGCGTGCGCGGGGGCGGGCGGGTGTGATAGCTTCGCGCCGGATGTCGCGTCCGCGAGACATGGCCGGGTCACGCCGGCGAGCCCGCCTCGGCGGAAAGCGCTTCGGCGTCGGGCTGCTGCTCGGCGCGGCCCTGTTCGCCGGCTTGGTCGGCTGTCAGGACCGCAACCGCGGGAGATCCCCGGTCGACAAGGGCCTGTTCTTCCCGGCCGGCTTGGCCCTCGACCCCCGCGTCCCGGAGGACGCGCCGGCGCGCTGGGCCTTCGCGCTGAACGCCAACAGCGACCTCTTCTACAACGCCGGCACGGTCATCCCCGTCGACCTCGAGCGCTTCTTCGCCGCCTGGATGCGCGACCCGGACAGGTGCTTCGCCGGCGACGCGGAGAGCTGCAAGCCGGGGCAGCCGCCCGGGCTCGCGCCGCCGAAGACGCCGCCGGCGGACGCGGCGGACGACTGGTCGCGCTGGCCGGTCGTCGGCGACGTGGCGGCCACCCTGACCGAGAAGCAGCCCTGTCGGCGCAACGCCCTCAAGCCGCAGGTGATCGAGTGCGAGGACAGCTACTTCCTCGCCGAGGAGGCCGCGGTCCACGTCGGGAACTTCGGCACCTCGCTGCGCGGCTGGGCCCGCGACCCGGACGATCGCGAGCGCGACGCGCGGCTGCTGCTCGCGGTGCGCGGTGACCCGAGCATCACGATGGTGCGGATCGAGGAGGGCGACGACGGCTTGCCGCGGCTCGAGTGCGGGCAGGGCCCGGACTCTGGGCTCTACGACGAGCTGCGCTGCGCGGGGACCGGCCTCCTCAAGTACAAGCGCAACGACGTGGACGGCGTACGCATCGCCAGCGAGCCGTCCAACATCCTGGCGACCCCGGGCGATCCGATGGTCCTGGTGACCCACGCGACCGGCCCGACGGTGACGCTGATCGACCTCGACGGACAATACGTGCCGGCGGGCGCGGCCAAGGAAGGCGACGCCGGCTGCAAGGGCGTCGGCGCCGACGTGGTGTGCAAGGACGGCAAGGCGGCGATCGTCGACGTCCCCGCGGTGTTCCAGCTCGGCAACGGCGGGGTAGGCGGAGGCTGGGGCCTCGCGCGTCGGCCCTGCTTCCCGGGCACCGACAACGTCCCGGCCTTGACGCTGACCACCGACGCCAACGGCGACACGGTCGAGTGCGGGCGCTCGCTGATCTACGCCGGCTTTCGCACCCACCTGCTCGCGGTCCGTCTGTTCATCGCCGAGACCACGCCGCAGACCGGCTACTTCGACCTCGCATACCTGGACGCCGTCGAGGCCAACATCGACCAGCAGATCACGGCGACCAGGGCGGCTCTGGACGCCGCCCAGAGCGACGCCGAGCGCGAGGCCCTCGCGGCCCAGCTCGCCCAGCTCGAGCAGCTGCGCGCCAACTTCGACCGGTGGCGCAAGGTCGTCGACAAGGGCGAGCTCTACCAGCGCTGCCTCAGCACCGCGGAGCTGAGCTCCGACGAGTACAACGGCATCGACCCGATCGACGGCTCGACCGCCGGCGCCTTCCCCTGCGATCCGGGGCTGTTCGCCGCCGGCCTGCTGAAGGCCGCCGCCTTCGACCTCGGCCTCACGTCCAGCGCGCTGCTCGGCGACATCGCCTTCTCGAAGGACGGCAACCGCCTGTTCGCGGTCCAGACCAACCCGGGCGGGCTGGCCTACGTCGACACCAGCCTCGACAGCCGCGGCCTGACCCGCGACTACGAGGCCGGCCTGGTCGAGCTCTGCGCCCAGCCGACCGCGATGACCCTGTTCTCCGACGAGGCCAACGAGTACGCGGCGATCACCTGCTACCGGCCCGCGGAGCTGTTCATCGTCGACCTCAGCGGCGTGCGCGTCGTCGCCAACATCGTGCTCGGGACCGGCCCGCACGCGATCACCCTCGACCACGCGCGCCAGTACCTCTACGTCGCCAACAGCCTCGACCAGACGATCAGCCTCGTCGACATCAGCCGCCTGCGTCCGACCCGCTTCTCGGAAGTCGCGCGCATCGGCCTGCAAGTGCCCTACCGAAACTGAGAGCTCCCGTGCGCGCCCGTTCAAAGCCTGCCCCCCGGACCCGCCGCAGCCCCGCCTCTGGGCTGGTCCTCGGTCTGACCGCCCTCAGTCTCTTCGGTGTCGGCTGCAACAACCGCCAGAGCGTCATCGTCCCCAACCGCGTCCTCGATCGCCCGACCGACATGGTGCTCGCCTGCGTCGTGCGCGACAGCGACACCGGGGTGCTGTCGCCGACCTCGATCGAGGTCTGCCAGGAAGCGACCTGCGACGACATTCGTCTGGTCGGCTTCGTCGCCAACAGCGAGCGCGACGACGTCGCGCTGTTCAGCAAGTGCTCGAACGCTGTCATCGACATGGACGCGGCGACCCCCGGCGCCCAGCTGATCCCCGCCGGCAAGGTCCCCTCGAGCATGACCCTGACCCGCGGCAGCCCGGACGCCTGCTACGCGGTCTCGGCGAACCTCGGCAGCTGCGACCTCAGCCTCTTCGATGTCACCGGCCTCGCGGCCTACGCCTTCGACGATGTCCCGGTCGAGGACCCGAGCACGCTGGTCAACACGATCACCCCGACCCGCGCGGACGGCAGCCCGCTCGGCGCCCGTCCGGGCCAGGTGCTCGCGGTCCCGGCGGGGCTCAGCAACAGCCTCCAGTTCGCCGACCCACTCGACGAGACCGGCGGCGAGACCGACGCTGCCGGCGAGTCCGGCGAGTCCGGCGAGTCCGGCGAGTCCGGCGAGTCCGGCGGGCCCGGCAACGCCCCGGTGCTGGGCTGCGATCCCGATCGCCCCGGCAGCGTCTATGTCACCTTCCCATCCTGCCAGCTGGTCGCCGAGGTCGACCTGCGCACCTCGCGGATCTTGCAGAGCCGACAGTTCGTCCGCGACGGCGGCGGCAACATCACCGTCGTCGACACCGGGGTCGACCCGAGCTGCCCGATCGACTGCCCGGAGCTGTACGCGGACGACCCCGGGGCGCTGGCCGACGCCCCGCCGGGCGCGGTCGACGGCATGTACCCGACGGCGATGGCCCTCATCTCGCCGCCCGACGACCCCGAGGACAACACCCGCTTCGACGAGGCAGACCGGCAGATCGTCGACAACTCGCTGTTCGTCGGGGGCCTCGGGGCCGACACGCTCTACGAGCTGCGCTTCGACGGCTCGCGCTGGACCGACGACCCGCTCGAGCTCGATCTACAGGATGCCAGCGGAGTCGGCGCGATCCGTCCGACGCCCGCGATGTTCCTGCCGCTCGACGGCTCGGAGCCCTATCACCAGTTCCTCTACATCATCGCCGGCGACGGCTCCACCCGGGTCATCCGCCGCGAGCTCGACATCAACCGCACCGAGCTCGGCCGCGAGTGTGACACCCAGGTCGACCCGACCGCCGTGCTCGACCGCGTGTGTCACCCCGCCGAGTTCCCGGGCGAAGACCCGCCGGACCGCCGCCCCTTCGCCCGCGGCCCCGGCATCCGCGGTCCGCAGGGCTCGCTGATCACGGATTGGACGTTCCAGAAGTCGCTGACCGCGGCGGAGCTGCAGGAGGACGCAGCGGCGACCTCCTCGCCCTTCGGCAAGCGCGGGGTCACCGGCGTCGGCACCACCAGCTACGGCAAGCTCGTGTTCGCCACCTTCGATCAGTTCTACACCGACTCGAAGGGCATCGTGTCGCGCACGCCGACGGTCTCGAAGACGATCGACCCGCTCGGCGTGCTCGACGCGACGATCCAGCCGCACATGCTGTGGCCGCAGCTCGACCCGACCCTGACCACGGTCGATCCGGCGGCGCTGCCGACGATGGTCGACGCCGAGCCCTCACGCCTGATCCCGGGCGAGAGCGAGGGCGCCGACGCGATCAAGGTCCTCGCGCCCTCGCTGCGCCGCATCGACTTCGCCTACGCCGACTACCGGCCGCCCTGCGACCTGAAGACCGACGACAGCGACGACGAGCAGTGCCAGACCCTGACCAAGAACGACGCAGCGGTCTGCGCCAGCGACGGCCTGTGCCGCGTCGGCACCAACCCGCTGCTGTCTCCGCACGTCGATAACGCCGACAAGCTCGGGAACCCCGACGCCGGTGAGACCGGCGCCAGCGGCCTCTACAAGCGCGAGGTCGTGCGCGCGGTCGTGCGCGACTACCTGAGCTGGGGCGCCGGCGCCTGGTCGCTGATCTGGGAGGGCGAGATCCCCGGCGTCCAGAGCCGCAACGGGCAGCTGGTGTGCGACAAGCCCGGCTGGGAGGGCGGCACCTGCATCAGCAGCGAGCCCGGCGACACCCGCATCGTCGACACCGGTGCCCGCTTCTGCGACGCGGGCGTGCTCGGCGGCGACAAGCTGCTCATCTTCGGCTGCAGCCTCGACAGCGACTGTGGGGTCGGTCAGTACTGCCTGCTCGACCCGCGCGCGCCCAAGGAGAGCACCGGGATCTGCGTGTCGCAGACCGCCTTCTCGCAGCAGGAGTACCTGCGCGAGGTCTGCTCCGACCTGCTCTACGACCCTTGCGCCGCGCCGACCCCCGTGCGTGAGTTTCTGATCACCCGCGCGTTCCAGAGCGAGCTGTGGCTGCAGGCGATGGACCGGCCGCCGACCTCGTATCTGATGTACAGCGACCTCGACATCAGCGACGACGGCGCCGACACGAGCGTGCCGGCCGCCGATCTGTGCAGCGGCAAGCATGTCCGCGACATCATCGGCGCCGACGGCGAGGAGCCGAGCACCAACCCTTACGAGTGTGAGGCCCGGCTCAGCTGCTCCGAGCAGCAGCCCGAGACCGGCTGCGAGACGCACCGCGACTGCATCATCGCGGCCCAGGGCAAGCCCGAGCTCGAGGACTACCCGATGTGCATCGATGGCCTCTGCCGTCGGGTCTGCGACCCCGACCAGGAGGACTGCATCCTGCGGCGCCTTCCGGGTCCGACCTGCCTGCGCGAGCTGTTTCAGTACACGGTGCAGGCGCGCAACAGCTTCATCCTGTCCGGATCCGGCGCCTACGAGTTCCTCGATCAGAAGGTCCGCGTCAGCGCGGAGGGCGAGTGCTACGAGGACCCGGAGGTCTCCAACCTGTTGACCAGCCGGATCCGCCTCGGCGCCGACGAGGCGGACACGCGCAACAACACCGCCTGGCCGATCCCCTCGTGCCCGCCGGGCACCGAGCGCCCGGGTCCGGGGACCCCGAACCCCTGCATGATCGACGTGCTGCGCCCGCCCGTCCTCCAGGAGGACGCACCGGACGGGCTGTTCCACCGCTTCGACTACGGCATGGGCAACGCCGTGCCCGCCGTGCGCTTCAGCAACCCGATGATGAGCGTGGTCATCGACCTGACCTCGCTCAAGGATCTGCTCGGCACCGTGCCCGGCACCGAGCAGTCATGGGGCACGGACTTTCGCGATTTTCGCCGCTCACGCATCCCCCGCAACTACCGCGAGTCGTTCAGCACGAACCCCGGCTACGACCCCTACGACGTCGGGGTCGTGAACAGCAGCATCGCCCTGGTCGGTCCCACCCGGATCATTAACGCGCCCGAGGCGGCGACCGTGTTCATCGTCGACACCAGCGGCGGCGGCGGCACCAGCGGCGTGCGGGGCCAGATCGTGCGCGTGGGACTGGCCGGCGGTCAGGTCAACCCGGACGTAAAATTCCAGGTCCACTGACCGGGAGATCTGCGGGTCCGGCCTGAGGTCCGGCCCGCTCCGCGCCCCTTGGGGGGTGCCGGCATCTTGCGGTACCATTTTGCCGCGGTGCCGCAGTTCAAGATCAAATTCGGCGGTCGAACCCTCGCCTTGCCCACGGGCTCCCACCTCGTGGGCCGGATGAGCGACTGCTGGTTGACCCTCGACGACGACCTGACCTCTCGCTACCACTCCCGCCTGCATGTCACCGAGCGCGACCTCGCGGTCGAGGACCTCGACAGCAGCAACGGCACCTACCTGAACGGCCAGAAGCTCGCGGGTCGGGTCAAGACGCCGATGAACCACGGCGACAACCTCCGCATCGGCCGCGAGGTGATCGCGATCATCAGCGATGGCAGCCTCGCGCCGGTCGACGACCCGATGGACAGCCTGCGCAAGACCATCGGCCCGCACGAGGAGACCCAGTTCCCGCAGCTGATCAGCCAGCTGGTCCAGAAGAGCCTGAACATGGGGAAGCTGAAGGAAGCCGAGCGCTACGCCCTCGCGCTGACCAACCAGCTGATGGGCGCCAACGTCCCTGGCGATCATCCGACCGCGCGCTCCTGCATCCAGTGTCTGATCGCCCTCGCCACCAAGTCGTCGTCCGGCGTGTGGCTCGACCGCGTGTTCCGCCTGCACGCTGTTCACGGCTGGCTGATGGCCGACGACATCATCGAGCAGCTGCGCGGCGCCCTCGACCGCATCACCCGGATCCCCGGCACCGGCCTCGAGGATTACGAGCGGACCCTGCGGGAGATGTCGCGTGACGGCGTCGACGTCCCCCGCGGCCTGATGTCGACGATCGCCGAATTCAGCGACGCCTACGCGGGACCCTGAGCGCTCAGGGCTCGCCGACGTCGACGATCTCGCCGCTCGCGTCGACCACGAACATGTGATCGCGGCGCCCGCCGTTGACCCGCAGACCGAGGCCCCCGGCGTCCTCGCCGGTGAAGTCGACGTAGATGTCGTGCTCGAAGGGCGTGTCGATGCTCGCGACCCCGTCGACCGGCAGCAACTCGCCCGCGCGCAGCGTCCAGCCGCCGAGCTCCATCTCCCAGTCGCCCATCAAGGTCTGCCAGCGGTGCCAGCCGTCGAGGCTCAGCTCGCCCGCCGCGTCGGACTGGATCCGGTCGGCCTGGATCTCGAGCTGACGCTCGGACACGCTGGCCAGCCGCAGCTCGCTGATGATCCGCAGCGTGCCGTCCGGTCCCCTGGTGATCCGCGTCGTGCCAGCCAGCCGCGAGCCGGCGCGCTCGAGATCGAGGTGCGTCAACGTGGCCATGCGGACCTCGGGGCTCGGCGCGCTGAGCTCGATCCGCAGGGCACCGGCGAGCTTCGGCTCGGCCATGCTGCAGTTGCCGTCAGGGGCCCCGAACTCGACCCGCAGCTCGGTCGGCCCGCGACTCATCACCGCGGCGCAGGGGATGCCCGCGCTGAGGTCGGCGAACAGGCGGGTGGCCAGCTCCTCGGACGTCGCGGCGGGGTCCAGGGCGCTGCTCAACGCCACCGCCGACTGCTCGATCGCCATCGCCCGCCCGAGGTCGACGAGCTCGGCGACCGTCTGCCGCAGCTCCACCGAGCTCGCCGGTTCGGCTCCGCAGGCGAGCGCCATCGAGGTGACCATGGCGAGCAGAAGCGGTCGCTGCGACATCCGCGCTCATCTTCGCAGAAGCGCAGCACGCCCCGCAAGCACGCCTCGCACGTTGCGTCCGGGCGGGCCGCCTGCGAGCATGCAAGACCTCTCGTCTCGCTTGTGGGTGGCTCTCATGCGCTCTATTGCCCGCGTCTCACTCCTCGTCGCGCTCCTGGACGTTCTGCTCGTGTCGCGCGCGTCCGCTGCGGCCACTCAGGGGCCGCCGTCTCCGCACACCAGCACGGCACAGCCGCCGCTGCCGCCGATGACCACGACGACGCCGCCCCCGGCCACGGCGCCGCTGGTGACGACGCCAGGCCCTGCACCGCCGACGCCGCCGACTGATTCGACACCGGCGTACGCGCCGACCTCGCTGCAGGTCGCAGCGGCCTCACCGGGCGATCGCTACGGCGTCGCCGTGCCGCCGCGACGCGGGGCCTGGGGCGAGGGCAGCACGCTGGTCCGCCGGGACGCTCGGATCGGCGTGTACATCGGGCCGACCTTCAAGCTGACCGGCGTGGGCGGCTCGCCCGGGCTCCTGCTCGGGGCCGACTTCGGGGTGCTGCTCGGCGAGCGCTTCGTGCTCGGGGCGGCGGGCTCGGCTCTGGTGACGCCGCTGGCGATCCGCCGCGACGACGGCCGAACCTTGAACATGCGCAGCCAGTACGCCGGCGTCACGCTGCGCGTCGCGCTGGTGCGGGTGAAGTTCTTCACCCTCGGCATCGGCTCGCTGATCGGCGGCGGTCGGGCGTGCCTCAACGACGAGCGCCTCGATCGCTGCGTCAACCGGGCCGCGATGTTCGTCGCCGAGCCCGAGCTCTCTCTGACCTTCGCGGTCACCCGGGTCCTGCGCCTGGTGCTCTCGGGCGGCTACCGCGTCGCTGTCGCCCAGGCGTGGAGCGGGCCGGCCGACCGGCAGCTCAGCGGCCTCACCGGCACCCTCGGCTTCCAGCTCGGGAAGTTCTAGAAGCGGCCGGTGATCAGCAGGCCGCCGAAGGTCGGTGACACGCGCAGCCGGGCGGTCTCCGCCTCCGACTTCCACGCTGCGCTGCGCTTCTTGCCGAGGCTGTAGCTGACGATGCCGCCGATCAGCAGCAAGGCGCCGAGGCCACCGACCACCCCGAAGGACACCACCGCGAGCTTGTTGGCTTTCACGCCGTCGTCACGGGTCGCGGCGACCTCGTTGCGCAGCGCCGCGCAGCTCGGGCTCTCATCCGCCTGGGACGCCGGACAGTTCATCATCGTCTGCTGGCCGTACAGGTCGTCGAGGTCGGCGCTCAGACGCCCACCCTTGGCCGCGAACACGCCGCCGAGGATCCCACCGACGACTAGCACCGCTCCGCCGCCGCCCATCAGGCCGAGGCCCGCGAGCCGCATCTTCTTGCCAGGGTCGACCGGCTCGGGCACCACCGTGGGCTCCTCGACGGGCCCCACGGGGGCCTCCTCCGGCTCGAGGCGTGCCAGCTCGGCGTCGATCTTGACGAGCACCGGCTTGACCTCGTCGGGGTCGGCGCCGAGGCCCGGGTCCTTCTCGATCGCCGCGACGTAGTCACGCAGGGCCCCGCGGGCCTTCTTCAGAAACTCGACCTTCGGCTCCTCGTCGTAGAGCTTCTTGTAGCTCTGCCCGATGTTGTAGAGGATGAGCGGGTCCTTCGACTTGCGATGGGCAGCCTCGAACTTCTCGATCGCCGACTTGTAGAAGCCGGCGCCGAAGTCCTTGCGACCCTCCTCGTAGAGCACGTCTGCGTCGACCGCAGGCCCCGCCGCATGGACAGGGGAGGGGAGGGACAGGCCGGCCGTGGACAGGGCCGCGACCAGCGCGAGGTGAAGCGAGGACCGCAGCATCGAGCGAGGAGGCACTTGTAGCACGGATCTGGCACCTGGCGGAGTTTCCGGGGGCGCTTCGCAGCCCGACCCTCACGCGTCGGTGCGTGCGAAAACCGCTGCGCGGGCGGAGGCGGCCCGGTCAGCGCCCGCTTGGCGCCCGCGGCGGGCCTCGATACCCTGCCATCATGCTCAAGGGACTGCTGCGTCGCGCCCAGGAGGCGGCCCACAAGCACCTGCCCGAGACCGTCCTCGACACCGGACGGCGCCTCGCCGACGCCGTGCTCGAGCGCGCGCCCCGGATCGTTCAGGAGACCGTCGCGCCGCTGCTACGCGGCGCCGACGATCCCGTAGCCGCGCCTGCCGGCCCCGCGGACGCGACGGACCGCGACGGATCCACCGGGCCCGGCGAGCCCGGCGAGCCCGCGCAGGCGGAGGCCCTCGACTTTCGCGACACGCAAAAACGGGTGGTCCTGTTCGGCTACCCCGAGGACGACGCGACCAACCGCGTCGCCGCCCGCCTCGCGGGTCAGGGCGTCGTGTTTCGGCGCCAGAACCTCCATCAGCAGCCCCGGGAGGCCCTGCAGATCGCGAGCATGACCGGCGTCATGGTCCCCCCGTATGTGTACATTCACGGGCGCTTCTGGGGCGGCGAGGGCGAGATGGAGAGCCTCATCTGCCTCAATCAGCTCCAGTTCGTCATCGACAACCAGCTCGATCGCCTGAGCCCCGAGGCGCGTCGCATCGGCAAGCTGCGCGAGTCCTTCGATGACGTCCTCGGCGCCGACAACATCCTGTTTCGCCTGCAACGCGGGCACATCCTCAGCGTCGACGGCCTGGACTGCTGGTTCGAGGCCGGTCCGCCGCCACGCTTCTTCTATGACGGCGCGCCGCATCCGGTCGAGTCCATGCCCGAGGTCGCCGCCGAGATCGCCCGACGAGCCGAATCCGTCGACCTCGCCACCCGCTGGCTGTTCGAGCCCAGCGTCGGTCTCTAGCCCCGGCGCTCGTTCGCGGCCTCCGGGGGCGCGCTTCGATCGCTAGCGACATGGCTCTTGGGACAGCCATCCTGGCCTTGGAGACAGGTGCCGCGAACACCGTCGCGCCAGCACGGGCACCCAGCCCGTGACCTCCGGTGTCGACAGTGCCCCCCGACCCAGGGCCCAGGGGCCGCCAGGCGCCCGCGAGCCGGCACTCACGAGCAGTTTCGCCCGACGCGTGCGGGATCTTCCTGGCGAAACTCGGCGGCCCGGCCGCGATTTGCTCCATGGTCCACATCCTGCGTGAAAGCGGCGCTCACGGCGGGCTCCATGCTACGTTCTGGACGATGATCGACGAGGGGCCCAAACCGGGGACCCTGCGTTCCACGAGGGCATGATGCCGGCCAACAGATCCAACAGCGCGGCTGCGACAGACACACTGATCGGCCAAACCATCGGCGGCCAGTACACGCTCCAGCGATTCCTGGGCCGCGGCAGCAAGGCGCGGGTGTTCCTGGCGACGCACCGGACGCTGCACCGCAGCGTCGTCCTGCATCTGTTGAGCGTCCCCTGGGCCGACGACCCGGCCGCCGTCGCCAAGTTCGAGGAGCAGGCCCGTGCGCTGCGGAGCCTCGAGCACCCCAACATCGCCGCCGTGATCGACTTCGGTCGCGAGCCCGGGCGAGTGTTCGTGGTCGGCGAGTTCGTCGAGGGCAACCTGCTCGACGCCTATGTCCAGTCGCTCGGTCGGCTCAACCTCGAGGCCTTCGTCCCGATCGCGGCGCAGATCCTCAAGGGCCTCGGCGCCACGCACGCGCGCGGCCTGGTCCATTGCGACCTCAAGCCCACCAACGTGGTCCTCGTCGAGGAGCAGGGGCGGGCCAACTACGTCAAGATCCTCGACCTCGGCCTCGCGCAGATCCTCGAGGGCCCGCCGCGTGACGACGACGCGCAGGTGGTCGGCACCCCGGCCTACCTCGCCCCCGAGCAGATCATGAACAAGGCCGTCGACGCTCGCACGGACGTCTACGCCCTCGGCGTCATGTTCTATCAGATGCTCTCCGGCAAGCTGCCCTTCGTGGTCGACGCCCAGGCCGGCGCGATGTCGGTCCTCTACAAGCACGTCAACGACAAGCCGATCCCGCTGACACAGGCGCTGCCGCCCGGCAGCACGCTCCCTGAGGGCCTGATCGAGCTCGTCCACGATTGCCTCGCCAAGAACCCCGACAACCGCCCCGGTGACGCCAACGAGATCGTCGAGCGCCTGATCGACAGCGTGCCGGCGGCCCTGTTCCGCCTGCCGATCGCGGGCGCCGCGTCGGTGCGCGCACCGACCGGTGAGGTGCCGCGCGCGCCGACCGGAGATCACAAGGTCACCCCGCCGGCTCGCAACGAGCCGGTTCCGCAGCATGATCGGGCCCTCGCCGCCGCCCTCGAGGCCAGCGGCCTGCGCGCCATCCCCGATATGGACGGGGGCTCCGCGCCGGCGGTCGAAGCGAGCGGCGGTGGCTCGAGCTGGATCCTCGGCATCCTGGCCTTGCTGCTCACCAGCGGCCTCGTCTACGTGTACTTTCAAAATCAGGGCACGGCGCCGCCGGCTCCGCCCGCGACGGGCACGCCCGAGGTCGACCCGCCGACGCCAGTCGCCGCGGAGGGCCTCGAGCGCGGCCTGGCGAAGGCTCGCGAGCTCGAGAAGGCCGGCAAGATCCAGGAGGCGATCGTCGCCTACGAGGTCGTGGTCGCCGCGGCCCCCGAGCACGGGGAAGCGCGCGAGCGGGTCGCCGCGCTCCGGACAATGCTCCCGGTCGAGCCGGCCGCCACCACGCCGGTGGCTGACACGGCAGTGGTCGTCGACACGGCAGCGCCCGCCGACACGGCCGCGCCCGCCGACACCGCCGCGCCCGTGGCGGATACTGGCGAGGTCAAGCCCCCCGACACGACCGCCGGCGACGTGAAGCCGCCGGTCGATGCCAGCCCGGTCGCGTTCCTGGTCGAGGCCAGCAACCGCGCCGAGGTGCTCGTGGACGGCACGTCGCGGGGCAAGACGCCGATCACGCTGGAGCTCCCGCCCGGCCCCCACAAGTTCGAGCTCAAGGCCGCGGGCTTCGTGCTCTACAGCGAGACCATCGAGGTCGCGGGGGACGGCCAGAAGTCGCTCAAGGCCAAGCTGGTCCGCAAGACCGGCGGAGGCGGCTCCGGCGGCATCAACCGCGCCGAGGAGGACGCCGCCTCGGCCCAGCTCGACCCCGACAACGACGCGCCGACCACGAAGATCGAGATCAAGCGCTGAGCGTGCCTCCACGCGACGGGCCGGCGCGGGCGTCGGGCGTGCAACGATCGAAGTCCGTCGGCCGACCTCACGCGGGGCAGACAGGCGCACCGCAATTGCGGTACAGCATCGCCTCGCAGGGGCCGATTTTTCATGCTGATCGTGCAGAAATATGGAGGGTCGTCGGTCGGGAGCGTCGAGCGCATCCGCGGCTGTGCCGCGCGGGTGCTGGCGACGCAGCGGGCCGGGCATGACGTGGTCGTGGTCGTCTCGGCGATGGCCGGCGAGACCAACCGACTGATCGCGCTGGCCAACCAGCTCGCCGCGCTCGAGCAGCCGGCGCAGGAGGCCGGGCGGGCCAGCAGGAGCCCCTACGTCGCCAGCGAGCGGGCCGGCGACCGCGCCCACGAACGCGAGCTCGATCAGCTGGTGTGCACCGGCGAGAACGTCAGCGCCGCGCTGCTGGCGATGGCGCTGCAGAACGCCGGGGGCGCGGCCATCTCGCTGGTAGGTCCGCAGATCGGCATGTACACCGATGGCACCTACACCAACGCGCGGATCACCGGCATCGAGCACGGCCGGCTGCGTCAGGCGCTCGCGGGCGGGCGCGTGGTCGTCTGCGCGGGCTTTCAGGGCGTCGGTCCCGACGGCAACATCACCACGCTCGGGCGCGGCGGCTCCGACACCTCGGCGGTGGCCCTCGCTGCGGCGCTCAAGGCCGATGTCTGCGAGATCCTGACCGACGTCGACGGCGTCTACACCACCGACCCGCGGATCGAGCCGCGGGCGCGCAAGATCCCGCGCATCACCTACGAGGAGATGCTCGAGCTCGCCAGCCTCGGGGCCAAGGTCCTGCAGATCCGCAGCGTCGAGTTCGCCATGAAGTACAACGTGCCGGTGCACGTGCGATCGAGCCTCAACGACAGCGAAGGAACGTGGATCATGTCCGAGCAGCGCAACCTCGAGTCCGCGGTCGTCACCGGCGTGGCCCTCGACCGCAACGAAGCCAAGGTCACCCTCACGAACGTCCCGGACGTGCCCGGCACGGTCGCGGCGATCTTCGGTCAGCTGGCGCGCGCGGGCATCGTCGTCGACATGATCATCCAGAACGCCAGCCGGGGCGGCAGCACCGACGTGACCTTCACGGTCCCGGAGAGCGACCTGCGCAACGCCGTGGCCGAGCTCGCTCGCCTGGGTCTGCCCGAATCCGGCCCGATGGAGATCCTCAGCGACCCGGAGATCTGCAAGATCTCGATCGTCGGCGTCGGCATGCGGACCCACGCCGGGGTCGCTGCGCGCGCCTTCGAGATCCTGGGGCGAGAGAACATCAACATCCAGATGGTCTCGACCTCGGAGATCAAGGTCTCCGTGGTCGTGCACGATCGCTACGGCGAGCTCGCGTTGCGGGCGCTGCACGCGGGATTCGGGCTCGACGTCGAGAGCGAGGCCGGGGTGTGAACCGTGCCAGGCGGGCCGTGGCGGCCCTCGGGTTCGCGCTGGTGGGTACATGTCTGATGCGCCAGCTGCACGCCGGCGTCCCCGCTGCGCCGCCGGTCGTCGTCTGCGAACCGGCGCTCGAGATCGACGGTCACCTGCGCTGCGGTTCGACCGCGGTCGCCGCGTTGCAGCGAGCCTGCGGACCCGAATGGTCCGACGTACGCAGCGGAGACGCGGTTCTGGGCGCGCCGTTGTGTCTCCGCGCCGGTCGCATGTCTGGCGCCGATCTGGAGGCACTCGGCGCGCCCGTCGATCTCAACGGCGCGTCGTTGCTCGAGCTCGAGAGCCTGCCCGGGATAGGCCCCGTCCTGGCCAGGAGGATCGCCGACGCACGGCCCTTCGCACGGGTCGATGACCTCCGTCGCGTCGCGGGCATCGGCCCCGTCCGGCTCCGGGCGCTGCGCCGTCGCGCCCGCGTCGAACACGGCGATGCCGCGATGCCGCGCGGCCTGTGAGTCTCGTCTCCCGTGCGCTTGACCTTTTTGCGGCGTGCTGCGGTAATACAGGTCCGGCTTCCATACGCCACGCCGTCGCGCGGCCCTGCACGGAGCCCCCAGGATTACCCATGAAGACCACCCTACCCATGATCCGCCTCCTGAGCCTTGGTCTCTGCGCCGCTGCGCTCACTGCCTGCAACAACGACGGCAGCGACACCGGCGCCGAAGCCGGCAACACCGAAGGCTCGACCTCCGACTCGTCCACCGGCAACGCGTCGCAGACCACGAAGACGTCGGCGACGGATGGGACCGACACCGTGACCGACAGCGGCGTGACCGACAGCGGCGTGACCG
>Ga0075152_10000420_pt1 | contig 32107 bp, 34 predicted proteins | sample JI61114C2DNA_FD_70964 | JGI IMG/M metagenome (GOLD analysis project Ga0075152, IMG submission 70964) | Wastewater effluent complex algal communities from Wisconsin, to seasonally profile nutrient transformation and Carbon sequestration -... | ecosystem: Engineered > WWTP > Effluent > Algae...
GGCATCAGCGTGGAGTAGATCACGGTGCCTTTGTAGCTGCCGATTCGGCCAGCGTTGTTCAAGCAGTCCATTTCGCCGTGCAGAATGGGGTTCTTTTCCTGCACCCGTTTGTTGCGTCCGCTGGCTACCAGCTTGCCGTCCTTTACGAGCGCCGAGCCGATTGGAATGCCGCCTTCGGCAAGGCCTTGCAGTGCTTCGTCGATGGCGGTTTGCATGAATTTGTCCATGGGGTTCATCTTCTGGTCGAAAGCGTAGCAGATGCTTGCGCAGTGCAAGTGTACCGGCTTTTAACTACTTCATCAGCCCTATTTTCGCGCCCGCCCGCCGCAGGTGTGGGCCCGTTCACAGGAAAGCCTTTTCAACGTGACCCAACAACGCGAACATACCGTGGACCCGGAACGCCTCGCCGGCGTGCTGGACCAGCCGCTGTTCCAAGCTGCGGAACGGGTGGCCGCGCGCATGGGTGTGAAGGCATTCGCCATCGGGGGCTACGTGCGCGACCTGCTGCTCGGAAGGCCGTGCAAGGACATCGACATCGTGACCGAAGGCGACGGCATCGCATACGCTGAGGCGGTCGCGAAGGAGCTGGGCGCGGGACAGGTGCATGTTTTCAAGAATTTCGGGACGGCGATGTTCATGTACGGCGACATCCAGGTGGAGTTCGTGGGCGCGCGCAAGGAGAGCTACAGCCGCAACAGCCGCAAGCCTGAAGTGGTACCGGGCAGCATCCAGGACGATCAGGAGCGGCGCGACTTCACCATCAATGCGCTGGCGATCTCGCTCAATGCCGGAGACCGCGGCCAATTGATCGATCCCTTCGAAGGTGTGCGCGACCTTGAGCGCGGCATCATCCGCACACCGTTGGCACCGGACATCACCTTCAGCGATGACCCGCTGCGGATGCTGCGCGCCATCCGCTTCGCTACGCAACTCGGGTTTTTCATTGATGCGCCCACTTTCGAGGCCATCCAGCGCAACGCGGAACGCTTGGACATCATCAGCGCGGAGCGGATCCATACAGAGCTGAACAAGATCATCCTCGCGAAAGTGCCCAGCATCGGTTTCAAGCTGCTGCTGAACAGCGGGCTGCTGGTGCGCTTCTTCCCGGAGATGATCGAGCTGCAAGGTGCCGAGGAAAAACACGGGATTGGGCACAAGGACAACTTTTACCACACGCTGCAGGTGCTGGACAACGTGGCGGAAAACAGCGACGACCTCTGGCTCCGTTGGGCAGCGATCTTGCACGACATCGCCAAGCCGAAAACCAAACGCTTCGAACCCGGACACGGCTGGACTTTCCACGGGCACGAGGACAGAGGCGCGCGCATGGTGCCGGGCATCTTCCGCCGCCTCAAACTGCCGCTGGACGAGCAGATGCGCTTCGTTAAGAACCTCGTGCTGTTGCACCTGCGCCCCATCGCGCTCACCAAGGACATCGTGTCGGACAGCGCGGTGCGCCGCCTGCTGTTCGATGCGGGCGACGACATCGATGCGTTGATGATCCTTTGCCGCGCCGACATCACCAGCAAGAACGAGGCAAAGAAGAAGCGCTATTTGGCCAACTACGAAGTGGTGCTGCAGAAAATGAAGGAAGTGGAAGAGAAAGACCACGTCCGCAACTTCCAGCCACCGATCACCGGCGAAGACATCATTCGCGCGTTCAACATTACGCCTTGCAAGAAGATCGGCGATATCAAGACGGTGATCAAAGACGCTATTTTAGACGGGAAGGTGCACAATGACAAGGCTTCCGCTTGGCCTGTGATGCTGGAGGAGGGCGTTAAGCTGGGCTTGACAGTTGTAAAGGGGATGGAGGTACCGCCGAAGGGAGTCGGGAGTCTTGAGGCTTGAGTCGGGAGTCTTGAGTCGAAAAGGTTCACCACAGAGCCACGGAGGACACAGAGTAAACGGGTTAGTCTTGCGTCGGGAGTCTTGAGTCCGCGTCGGAGAACGTCCAGTCACAAATCACCAGCCACCGATCATCGTCGAGAACACTCCCGTTACTTTCGCGTTCTCTACCAGCTACCAATTCCATTCCCGCATACCATGCTCATCTACCGGTTCCGCGTATTGATCGACGACGAAAGCGAGGCATTCCGCGACATTGAGGTCGGGTCCGGACAGACGTTTTTGGAGTTTCACCAAGCGATCAAGGAGGCTTTTGGTTTTACGGGCGATGAAATGGCATGCTTCTATGTGAGCGACGCTGATTGGAGCAAAGGCACCGAGGTCCCACTGGCGGACATGGGCTTTGCTGAGGAAGGGAAAATGCCACTGATGATGCACGAAGTGGAGGTGGGCGACCACATCCGCGATGCGGACCAGCGCTTCGTTTACGCCTACGATTTCCTGCACATGTGGATGTTCCTGGTGGAGCGCATCGCTACCGGCGACCCCGACCCCGCGCTCACCTATCCACGCGTTTCCATGAGCGTTGGCAAGGCCCCGGACCAAAACTCTCGTAAAGACCTGCTTGACGAAGACCCGTTTGTTGAATCAGAGCCCGAGGACCACGACCATTATTCCGAGGATGAGGGCGATGATGAGGACGACATGTACGGCGGCAGCGTGGACGACCTTGGCGAGGAATACATCTAATGGGAAAAGGCCTGCTGGTAGTGATCGGCGGTCCCACGGCGAGCGGTAAGACCAAGGTTGCGGCAAACGTTGCCAAGCACCTCGGCACCGAGGTGATCAGCGGCGATTCTCGGCAGTTCTACAAGACCATGCGCATTGGCACGGCGCGGCCAACGGAAGAAGAGCTGCTGGGCGTGAAGCACCACTTTCTCGGCCATTTGGAATTGAGCGAAACGTGGAGCGCAGGCGAATTTGCGCGGCAGGCGGAACCTGTTCTTCAACTGCTGCTCGAAAAACATGGCATCGCGGTACTCGTGGGTGGAAGTGGACTTTATCTCGATGCCCTGTGCAACGGCTTGGACCCCATGCCGATGGTGGACCACGCCGTCCGCGAGAAATTGCAGCACCGCTTCCAACAACACGGATTGAACGATCTACTTACCGAGCTGGACCGCTTGGATCCTGCTATTTCCACGGTGATCGACCGGAACAATCCGCAGCGGGTTATCCGTGCTTTGGAAGTTTGTCTAGTGAGCGGGAAACCCTTCAGTGCCCAGCATACTGGCCATCGGCAACGCACTGACATCCGGGTTCTGCGCATCGCGATGGACGTGCCGCGTGTGGAACTTTATGCGAACATCGACACCCGTGTGGACCGCATGATCGCTGACGGGTTGGAAGAAGAAGCCCGCTCGCTCCTGCCCCATCGCGCGCTGAATGCCTTGCGCACCGTGGGCTATCGCGAGTTCTTCGAGCATTTCGACGGCCAATTTTCTCGCAAGGAGGCTATTGATTTGATCAAGCAGCACACACGCAACTATGCGAAGCGACAGATCACGTGGCTGCGGCGGGAAAAAGCTTGGAAGTGGATGCAGCCAGCGGATTCCCGTCAGATCATCGAAAAGATCGATGCATTCCGCCGCGATCAGATCTGAAGCCCAAGCAACAGTACATCGTCCACCTGCTCCAGTTCGCCGCGCCATGCCGTGAATTCGGTATTCAGGGCTTCACATTGCTTCCCGATCGGCATGTCCCCAGTGCTTTCCAATACTTCGCGCAACTTGGAGCTTTTGAACTTCTTGCCTTCCGGTCCCCCGAATTGATCGGCGAAACCATCACTGGCCATGTAGAGCCTGTCACCGGGCTGAAGTTGCAGACTAAACTTTTCAAAGGGCTGCGCAAGGCCGTCGTGATAGCCCACGGGGATCCTGTCACCCTTCACCAGCTCCAACCGGTCCGCGCCTTTCCGGAGTATGTGCAATGGACATAGCGCGCCAGCGAACTCCCCAATTCCCGTGCGGGGATCGAACACCAATAAGCCAAGGGTCATGCCGTCGCGGACCTGTCCTTCACCCTCTTGATGCGCGAGTGTGCGCAAGAGTTCAGCGCGCATTTCAAAGAGGATCCGTTCCGGGGATTTCGCTCCACTGCCCACCACCTGTTGTAGCAAAGCGATCCCCGTCATGCTCAACAAGGCGCCCGGCACTCCATGTCCCGTGCAATCGGCCACGGCCACTACTACCTGATCACCGACGCGCGTGCTCCAGTAGAAATCCCCGCTAACAACGTCGCGCGGCCTGTTGATCACGAACGCATCTGCGAAGGATGCCCTCAATTCGCCTAACGACGGCAGCATGCCCATTTGGATGCCTTGTGCGTAGCGCAGGCCGCTCAGCATGTCTTTGTTCTGCTGTTCCACCAAACGGTTCTTTTCCTTCACCTCCCCCTCAAGCCGCAGCCGCTCCGATATGTCGCGGGCATAGATCACCACCGCGGGCTTGCCTTGGTACTCGGTGACCTTGCCACTGCATTCCACCGGCAAGCGTTCACCTTTTATCGTCCGGAAAGGGAGGTCGTCGTAAACAAGCCCACCTCCGGCCCAAACATCCGCGATCCGCTCGGCGCTCCGGTGCAGGTCCTCCGGAAAATGAAGGTCGAAAACGGTGCGATCGCGTATCTCCTCCAACGAATAGCCCAGCATCCGTGCGATCCGTGGATTGGCGTGATGAAGCTTTCCGCTTACGAAATCGAGCACAAGGATACCGTCGTTGGCCTGTTCAATTATGCGTTCAATTCCGGCGTGGCCCAACGCCATTTGGGCCAATCTGGTGCGCAAGCGGAAAAACGCGAAAGCCAGTCCTGCAACCACGACCAGAAGTAGGGCTGCCGCAGGCCAAGCCAAGGCGATCAGGCCGCTTTCCATAATTGGTTCTCCACCTTTGGCAGGGCATCCAAAACGCCAAAGATCAGCGCAGGGTCGAGGAATTCACCGACCCGGTCCGGGCGTGAGACGTAACGTATTGTGCCTTCAATGTCCACGAGAAAAGAGGCCGGCAGCGGAATGCCTTCAGTATAATCCACGCCCACTTCGAGCATGGGATTGTCGTAGACCACACCGTACTGTTGCGAAGTCCGTTGGCCCGAATCGGAGAGTAGTTCATAGCCCACGCCAATGCGCTCCACCATGTCCTTGTTCACATCAACGCTGTCCGGGCCAATGCCGAGCACATGGATGCCTTTTTCAAGAAAGTGTTCCCGGTTTCGCTCATACGTCCGCAACATGATGTGGCAACCGGGACACCAATCGCCTCGAACGAAAACGAGCAGCACCGGGTGATTACCGATGTAGTCGGACAACCGCACTGAATTCCCGGATTGGTTCGGCAGCTCGAAATCCGGGGCTTTCTGGCCCAATTGGACCCGATAGCCGACGCTGGCCTTTCGTTTCAGGAGCACACCGTCTTGCACATAGAGCACGACAAGCATTCCGGCATACATCAGCGGAACGATCGGTAGCGCTATGCTTTGCCAAGTTGCGCCGGGTTGAAGGATCTGGAAGATATAAAGTGACAGGGCGATCATGACCAGGACCGGTTCGACCCAGGTGTATTTGACATACGTGAAGACCTGCATCTTAGCCTGTCGGAGAACAGTGGCCAATGCGGTGAGCACCATCACCATGGTCATTACCGGCAAGGTGGAATGCGTTAGATCCAACAGCAGGCCCAGCGCAGTGCCGCTCACTAACAGCATACCGAACTGGAAGCGGGATGTGTACTTGATAAACTCAAGCAATGCAAGGCCGTAGGCCAAAGCGACCAATATGGGCGCAGCTACTGGCCAGGTGAATGCAGCGACCAGCCCGAACGCACAGAGCAACGCTCCAAAAGTGGTAAATGGGTGTATTTTCTGCTTCATGCGTGGTTCCTAGGCGCTAAGACCCAAATTCTACGGTGTTTCACCTGATTTGTTCGGAAATGTTGGCCCCAATGCGGAGCGCTCCCATTGTAGGTTTGCGCAAATTCCAGGCAAAGGCACCAATTGTCCCCGAGCCGTTACGCGCCATGGCCAACGACCGCCTCGCCCAATTGCGCTCCATGCTCGAAGAAGAGCCGGGGGACAAATTCCTGCGCTATGCCGTCGCGCTGGAGCACAAACGTGTGGGCGACATGGAAGGAGCCGCCACCGATCTGGAGGCCTTGCTGCTTGAGGACCCGGCCTACATCGCGTGCTACTATCAATTGGCTCTGGTGCTCGCCGATCTGGGCCGCACCTCCGATGCCGTGGACGCTTGCCGGGCGGGTGCGCTTAAATGCCTTGTGACAGGCGACCGCAAAGCCCGTTCTGAACTGCTGGCGTTGGCTGCTGGCCTAACCGGGGAAGAGGACGAATGAGCCGGAAGCGGCCTGCATTCTGGTGGTTGCTCGCCGGCCCGTTGGTGGTGGTCAGCGCTGTGCTGTATTTAGCGTTCCCGTTTTTGGCCATCACCGAAACAAGTGGCGGGAAAACATTGGTGGTGGAAGGTTGGATGGACCCCGGTGCTTTACAGCAGGCCGCGCAACTCGCCCTGGACAGTGGATACACAAAAGTTTATACCACGGGCACCGTACGGGCTTTCAGCTATTACCTCGAACCACGCGAAGCCGTCTTGGTGACACTGCATGATCCGCAACCCGGTCGGATCATTGTGGACGTGAGCGGCACCACGGGCGCGGGTTTCTATTTGATCACGGGCAACGATACGCTGTTGGACCAGGTCGTGGGGGCACAACCGCGGGTGTTTAGCTGTGATGCGGGCCGCAACGTGGAGCAACTCCGCATAGAGGCTTGGGACATCCCCATGGAACCGGGCACTCCGGAGATCTTCATCCGCATGTTGGACGTGAATGGTAAAAATGCCCACTTGCTTCAACGTGCATCGGAGATGATCCGGCCGGACAGCACCATCGGACCCGGAAGACCAACCTACGCACATTCCGCGCGGGCCGATCTGATCGGCTTCGGTGTACCAGCGGACCGCATTACCGCGGTGCCCGCATTCGGCGATCCGCCCAGCCGCAGTTGGGCCAATGCCCATGCTTTCTCTTTACAGGCCCATGCTGATGGGATCACCGCGTGCGATGTGGCCACCGTGGGCGTACATGCCCGGCGGTCAAGGGCGTTGTTCCGGACGGCCTGCGGTCCCGACATAGACGTGGGCGTGATCGCATTACACGACCCGTTTTGCACCCGCGCCAACTGGTGGACGAGCTGGCGTGGATGGTATACGCTGCTGAAGGAGGTGCTGGGCGCCCCTGAAGCGCAGGCCGTTGAAGCCACGCGTTGATAGGGATCGCCGTGTGCGATGAGCAAATGACGACTGTGCTTTTTCCAGGGCATGTCCGTCCATACCTTCACACTATCATGAAAAACATTGAACGACCCAAAGCCGGTGATTTTCCTGCGTATCATGGAGCATACCTCCTGGCCGCAAAAGGAGATAACCTCTCCGCTGCCTTGCGCAATGCTTCCGAGGAAGAATGGAGAACACATGGCTTAGTGCCCGACGACCGCTGGGAATACAGCTACGCCCCGGGTAAATGGACCACCAAGGAAGTCCTTCAGCACATCATCGACACTGAACGCGTGTTCGCATACCGGGCACTGTGCATTGCACGCAATGAACGCGTCGATCTGCCGGGCATGGACGAGGATGCGTACCAAGCCGAATCGCGCGCCGGACGCCGCAGCATCCCGGCCATCATGCGTGAACTGGAGGCGGTGCGGTTCGCAACGGTGGAGCTTTTCGAGAGTTTTGATGACGAGGCGCTCGCACGTAGCGGCACCGCCAATGGAAAACACATCACCGTACCAGCGCTGGGCTGGATCATTGCCGGGCATACGATGCACCACCTCCGCATTATCCGAGAGCGCTATCTTGCAACAAAGGACAGTACGAATGACCCCACGCCCGATCGAAGCCTTGTTCGATGAATACGGCGAAAGCCATCGCAATCCGGTAAACGTGACCGTGCATTGGATCGCCGTACCGTTGATCTTTTTTTCCGTGGTGGGCCTGTTGGCCAGTATTCCCGCGATCCAGGTCCCTTACTTGGGGCGGCTCGCAGTAGTCGTTTTGGCTTTAGCTGGGATTTTCATCTTTTACATGCGCCATTCACTCGTTCTTGCCGTCGGGATGCTGGTCTTCGCATCGCTTTGCTTAGGCGGCGCGCGCTGGCTCGAAGCGCACGCCCCTTGGCCGCTTTGGGCCATCTGTCTCGCCGTGTTCGTGGTGGCTTGGATCGCGCAATTCATCGGCCACGGCGTGGAAGGCAAAAAGCCCAGCTTCCTGCGGGACCTGCTGTTCCTGTTGGTGGGGCCTGCTTGGCTGTTGGCCAAACTCTACCGCAAGCTCGGGGTCACCTACTGAACACGTCGGAAATACACCGGTTTACGTCCCGTGTTCAATTCGGGATGAAAAATGTCGATCAGGTCCCGTAGTTGCACATCGGGTTCCAGTACAGCCTGTCCGAAAATGTCACTTTCCGCGCTGTTGGCATAGAACCCGCGCCGACCCACCAATGCAGGCAGATAGGCAATCCTGCTTTCTCCGCCTGCCACGTCCTGCATATCCACAGGCCGCTGCTGATCAAGCACCCTGCCCCACCATTCCGCCTCCTGTCCGCGCAGCATCACGGTCTCCATGTCGAGGTCCGAATTTCCTTGCGCCAGCTTATCGGCAAAGAGATAGCGCCCGCCAGCATCCTGGATCAACTTGGCCATGTAGCTGTTCCCCGAAGGCACGGACCATACACCCCGCCAAGCGCTCCCGAAGAACACTGCCGGACGTTTCGTATTTTCTGGAACAAGCGCTGCTGCTTCGTAGTAGCGCATTGTAATAGCCGCATAAACGCTGTCCGCATGGGCACTTTTGCCCAAAACGGCACCGAATGCCTTGATCCACTCCGCCCGGCCCAATGGATCCTGTTCCAAGTACTCCGCCACTACACACTGGGGAGGCATGGAAGCCATGCCTTTTGTAGCATTGGCGCTGAACGGGTCCGTGAACAGCACTTGCGCGTTCAGCAACGCCAATCGTTCGCGGTCCAGCCCATCGCCACGGGCCAGCTCCTGCAACGTTCCTGCTTTTGCGCGTGCAGCTAAAGCAGGTGCTTTTAACATGTCAGCATGTGCACAGCCTGCAATAGCTTCTTCTTGGCCAAGCAACAAAACGAACGGGGCAAGCGTGGTGCTTGAAAGCGCGATACGCGAAACTTCGGCGCCCAACAACGTTGAGCCTGCCGGATGAACGGACTGTTGGATGTTGCCGATGAAGTGCATCCCGGTGGTGTCCCTTTCACCTCCCGGACCGAAGGTGACCAATGCACGATCGGTACCTTTTTCCCAAAGTTGGAAAAAGCGTGCGTGCTCCAACGGCATCCGGGACCAGCCGATCAACTTGCCAGTGCCCTCGCGCTCAACGGAGCTATTGCAGCCCACACAGAAAAACCCTAACGCACAGATCGCAAGCAAAGCTGGGCGGCCAGCGCTCATTTCATCGCATCGATCAACAGCATCAACATGTCGCGGACGGTGTCCTTGCCTTTTGCCACATCATCCGGCACCCTATAAACCGGATACGTAGGTATTTCACCGTGGTCTTTCGGACCTTCGCCAACACCGTTCGGCACATAGCGGGTCAGCGGCAATACCAAGTGGCAACCCGTGGCTGGCAAGGCGATGTCCAAGGTGCGCCCCCCACAAAAAGAAGCAGCATTCGAACCGGCTTCTTCGCCTACTAATCGGGCCCGGCCAGAGCGCTTGGCCAGCATTGCGGCTGCTGCTCCCGCACCAACGGTTCCGCCATCGCAGATCACGTAAAGTTTCCCGGAAAATGCCTTTGCCATGGGCAACAAGTGCATCAGCCTAGGGTCTTCAGGACGAAGCATCCGTCTGCCATTTTGTTCCGGCAGGTACAAATCGCCAACGGTGGTGAAGAAATCCGGTGCTGCGTCGGCATATGCATCCGGTACTTGACCGGAATTGATGGACATGCTGCTCACCAACCGGTAGGGCGTTTGCGCCACCAGAGCGAACACTTGCTCGGCTATGGCCAGATCCGTTCCACTGGCGCCACGCAGATCGATCACCAAGGTGCGGCATTCGCTTTTCCTCAGCACATCAAGTACCGTGTTCAAATATTTAGCGGGCTCGACCTGAGCATCTGCCAGCACTTTCGGTTCCAGCGTGCTCAACGTAAGCCACGCGGCACGCGTGTCCGGGAATTCCTCCAGTCGCCAAGGCTGAAGCGACAATGTTCCCTTGCGATGGAATTGCTTGATCTGATCGCCCGTAATGGCGAACAACATCCGTTCAGTCTCCGTGCCGTCCACATCCCGGTACCGCACCAGGAAACGCTCTTGCGAGCCAACGAACCGCCGATAAAGCACGGGAAAATCTTTTTCAATTTGCCGGTCTTTACGCGTTTCGTTCGCACCTTCCGGCACAAGGCCGTTGCGTATTTTCTCGAGCACTTTGGTGCTCGAATTTCCATTTATTGAAAGCAGTTCACAACCGGGCGGCAAGCTTTCGAACCCTTTAAGTTCGTCGTTCAAATACAATTTGCCGTCCAGTACGGCCACGCTAATGGGAAATAGCGGGTCGCTGTGCAGGTATGCTTCATTCAGTGCATCCGGTGGAAAAAGCCCCGCTCCCGCATCGCCCATCGCCCGGAAAATGGGCATGACCGCACGTATAAAACCTTCTGCGCTCAAGGGTAAGACCAAGCCGGAATCCACGGAAGCAACCAGCTCCTCCATTTCCTCCCGGGTCCTATAATGATAAGGATCCGGATGGGATTGTTCCACCGTTTTCCAAAGCACGGCGAGATCTTCGCGCAGCAGTTCCGGATAATAGTGGCGCACTGGTTCGGTGTATTGGCCGTTCGCCAACAAACCAGTTCCGAGAAAACCAAGGAGCGTGAGGAGCTTCATTTTCCTTTGCAACACGGTAAAAATACACCAAGGCCGGGCGCAAAACAACTTGCCTGCGCCCGGACTTGATCAAGCCTTCACCGTGCCTTTCGGCTCTGCGGCAATGATCTCCGCATCGGCATTCTCACGGTATTTATCGAAGTTGGTGCGGAAGCCTTTTGCCAGCTTGTCCGCCTGTTCATCATAAGCACCTTTGTTCTTCCAAGTGTTCCGCGGGTCCAAGATCTCCTGTGGCACGTTGGGGCATTCCACTGGCATCGATACGCCGAACACCGGGTGCTCAGCGTACTTCACCTTTTCCAGCTCACCGGTCAACGCGGCGGTGATCATGGCGCGGGTAAAGCGCAGTTTCATGCGCTCGCCAGTGCCATATGCTCCGCCGCTCCAGCCGGTATTCACCAGCCAAACATTCACCTTGTGCTCCTTCATGCGCTTACCCAGCATGTCCGCATATTTGGTGGGATGCAGAGGCAGGAAAGGCGCGCCGAAGCATGTACTGAATACGGTTTTGGGTTCGGTAATGCCCGCTTCGGTACCGGCCACTTTGGCCGTGTAGCCGCTAAGGAACCAATACATGGCCTGACCGGCAGTGAGCTTGCTGATGGGCGGCAAAACGCCATAGGCATCGCAAGTGAGGAAGAAAATATTTTTCGGATGTCCACCGATGCTGGGCTCGGCGTGGTTCGCAATGTGCTCCAACGGATAGCTCACGCGGGTGTTCTCCGTTTTGCTGCCGTCAGTGAAATCCACGGTACTCTGGCTATTTTCCTTGAAGGAGACGTTCTCGAGCAACGCTCCGAACTTGACGGCATCCCAGATCTCGGGTTCTTTTTCCTTGGAAAGGTCGATGCACTTTGCGTAGCAGCCGCCTTCAAAATTGAAGACACCGTTTGCGCCCCAGCCATGCTCATCGTCGCCAATGAGCTTGCGGGCGGGATCTGCGCTCAAGGTAGTTTTACCCGTGCCGCTGAGGCCGAAGAACACTGCCGTGTCACCGTCCTTACCGATGTTCGCCGAGCAGTGCATGCTCAGCACGTCACGCTCCTGGGGGAGGATGTAATTCAGCACGCTGAAGATGCCCTTCTTGATCTCGCCGGTATAAGCCGTGCCGCCGATCAGGATCATTTTGCGGGTGAAATCGATGGCAGCGAAGTTGTGCTGACGTGTGCCGTCGATGGCGGCATCGGCCAAGAAACCCGGAGCGCACAGGATATGCCATTCGGGATCGAAGCCAGGCAATTCCTCCTTGGAGGGACGCAGGAACATGTTGTTGCCGAACAAAGCGCTCCAAGGATACTCAGCGACCAATCGGATGTTCAGTCGGAAAGCGTCGTCCGCGCAGGCAAAGGCATCTTGCACGTACATGTCGCGGCCCATGAGGTAAGCGGCCATGCGCTGGCGCAGCCGCTCGAACTTGTCTGCTTCCATGGGGATGTTCACATCACCCCACCAAACGGTCTTTTCCGTCTTGGCGTCCTTCACACAGAATTTGTCCTTGGGACTGCGACCCGTGAATTCGCCGGTGTCAACGGCCAATGCGCCGCTATCGGCCAGCACGCCTTGCCCGTTCACTATGGTGTGCTCCACCAGTTCGGCGGGCTCCAAGTTCCAAAATGTATCGCCGAGGTGGCTTAAGCCGAGCTTGCCCAGGTCCGCCTTCTGCGGTTTCAATCCGAATTCGTTCATGGCTGTATGTTCCGCTTTTTTGCGGGCGACAAAGGTAACCAAGTGCGTGTACCGGAATCAAGTGGTTTGACCAATATCATGTCTGGCGGATGCCCCCTAATTGGTGCCGCGTTCCGCAGAATGACCAATATCCGCCTCAATTCTTCGCCTTTCCCTTTGCCAATGCTGAAAAAAGTACCACTGCCCAGCCCGCCAGGAAAAGCAGGCCACCTAAAGGCGTTATGGGACCAAGTACCCGCGTAAAGCTCTCCAGGCCCAAAATACCGCGCAAGGCCAGCAGGTAAAGCGACCCGCAAAAACAGAGGATGCCCAGCAGGAACAAGATCCTCACGAATGCCATGGTACGCACCGGCAGCCGGTCCCCGATGGCGGCCAATCCCAGTAGCGCTAATCCGTGGTAGAACTGGTATTGGGCTGCAGTGGTCCAATTGTGGTACGCCCGTGCATCCACCTTGTCCTGGATGCCGTGCGCCCCAAAAGCGCCAAAAGCCACGGCCAGCAATAAGATGCCCGAGGCCCAGGCCAAGGTGCGGTTGTGAAGACGTTGTTCCATGAAGGTGCAAAGGTGGGAACGAAAGAGCGGTTCTACCGCAAAGGAGGCTAAGAGAGCAAATTTCACCGCAACGGCGCAACGACGCAACGGTAACGCAACGTAACGTGGAATTCACCGCCAAAACGCTAAGAATGCAAAGGTTTTCTACCGCAACGCACGCAACGAGCGCAACGGAATGCACAGTATACTGGTGGAGAAGTTTGCACGACAGTCGTTGCGTGCGTTGCGGTTCAACCTCTTCTCCGCGCCCTCTGCGGTTAAGCTCTTCTTCGCGTTCTTTGCGGTCCGAACGATGCGCTCCACCGAAATAGCCCACCTCCTCAAGCTCGAATGGCAGCTGGACCGTCGCCAGAAGCATGCGTGGGGCAGCATGGCGCTGTACGTTGTGAGCACGGTTTACGTGTGTTACCAAGGTGTGCGGCACCTATCGGAGACACCAATCTGGAACGCCTTGTTCTGGATCATCCTGTTGTTTGCCGCCTTCAATGCGTTGGGCCGGTCCTTTCAGCGGGAAAATTCCGGACGGCAACTCTACCTCTATACACTGGCCTCACCGCGAAGCGTTGTGCTGGCCCGCACGATCTATAATGCGATCACCATGGCGGTGCTGAGCCTGTTGAGCTTGGCGGCCTACGCGCTCTTCATTGGCAGTGCGCCGCTGGAAGGTGCGCAAATGGGCACTTTTATCCTGGTGGTGATGGCTGGCGGTGTCGGCTTTGCGCTGGTGCTTACGTTGATCTCCGCCTTGGCGGCACGGGCCGGTAATGGCATCGGGCTGATGGCGATCTTGGGCTTCCCGATCGTACTTCCCATGTTGCTCAGCGTGATGAAGGCGAGCAAGTTGGCACTGGACGGCATGGGCTGGGACGTTACCGGGAAATATGTGATCTGGCTGCTGTTGATAGACGTGATAACCGTGGTGTTGGCGTGGTTGCTCTTCCCGTACCTTTGGCGCGATTAAAAAAATGAAGGGTTGGTGGTGGAAGGGGCTTAGCGTAGTGCTCCTGCTTTACGTGGTGATCGTGGGCCTCCGAACGCCCTTGGGCCCGGCGCTGGTGCATGTATCCGTGGAAAGAATTGCTCCCGGCGAGGTGAGCTTTGAGGTTACAGGCTACAACACGCATTTCAAAGAGAATGCACCGCATCTCTGGTTGGAGAATGATGGCCAGAAGGTATGTGCCACCTCGGTGACGCCGATATCTGACGCTGCCGTTTCCGTCACCTTCACCGTTCCGCAAGGACTTCGTGAATCCATGACCAGCATTCGTGCTTGGGATGTTAAGGACGGTCCACTCGTGTTGCACGAAGCCTTCTTCACCGAAGGGCGCGGCACTGGAATAACCGAAACGCCTTGCGCCATACAGGAAACCGCTCGCACCAGCTTCGCTTTCCCGAATCGTGCCATTCTGAACGAGACCATCCGCAACCTCTTCTTCCACGTGCCGATGTGGTTCACCATGATGGTGCTGATGACGATCTCCTTCTGGCAAAGTCTGCGCGTGTTGCGCACCGGCGACCTTGGTGCGGACCGCATGGCGTTGTCCGCAGTGGATGTCAGCCTGCTCTTTGCCGCGCTCGGCTTGATCACCGGAAGCATCTGGGCCCGCGCCACCTGGGGCAATTGGTGGACCAGCGACCCTAAATTGAACGGGGCTGCAGTAACGGTGCTGATCTATGCGGCCTACCTGATCCTGCGCGGCTCCATTCCCGACGGCCACAAGCGCGCCCGACTGGCGGCGATCTACAACATCTTCGCCTATGTGCTGATGTTCGTCTTCATCATGGTGCTGCCGCGCCTCACCGATTCCCTGCACCCCGGCAACGGCGGCAACCCGGCCTTCAGCTCCTACGATCTTGACAGCAGCTTGCGCGCGTTGTTCTATCCAGCTGTGATCGGCTGGATCCTGCTCGGCGTTTGGGCCTACACCCTGCACCTGCGCGTTTCGCGCCTTAAAGCACTTTCCGATGATGCATCAGATTGAAAAAAAGCAGACCGGTGAACCCCACCGGGCGTTCGGCATGCGAACTTTACAAAGGTTGGCCCAGTTCATGGCCGTTTTGACCTTGCTCCTTGTGCCCATGAGTACCTTTGCGGCATCCGAGGCTCCAGGATGGTTAGAAGAGACGATGTTCGCCTCGGGCAAGATCAATACGGTGGTAATGGTGGTGAGCGTGGTGCTCATCGGACTTGCCATCTGGATGTTCACATTGGACCGGAAAATCGGGAAGCTGGAGAAGGGGATCAAAAAATCAGACGATCACACGGTCAGATAATTCGAATCGCATGAAACGCTCACACATCATCGCCCTTGTCATCATCGCTGTAGCTATCGCGGCATTGATCGGCTCGCTGAGCGACAGCAGCAGCTACGCCAGCTTAAGCGAAGCCTTTGAGCAGCCCGGCCGGGAGTTCCACGTGGTGGGCACCTTGGACCGCTCGCAGCCCATCGTGTACGAACCCAGCGTGAACTCCAGTCTCACCAAATTTTCCATGGTGGACCTCAATGGCAAAAAGTGCAACGTGAACCTCGCCATGGCCAAACCCAACGATTTGGAACGTTCCGAACGCTTGGTATTGATCGGCGAGGCCGATGCGGACGGGAACTTCCATGCGAAGGACATGCTGTTGAAGTGCCCCAGCAAGTACAACGAGGAGAACAAAGTGACCGCAGGGATCTAATCAGAAAATTAGAAGATCAAACGATCAGAAAATTAAATGCCGTTACCGCGACTGTCCTCATTTTCTGATTTTCTAATTGTCTGATCGACTAAGATCGTGGGAAACTCCGTCACTTACATCGGCGAACACGCCTGGGCCGGTGAGCTTGGGCATCTGTTGACCATTCTGTCTTTTGCTGGTGCTTTGCTGGCGCTGGTGTCTTACACGTTATATACGCAGACCAACGAGCAAGGCTGGCGCACCGTGGCGCGGGCAGCGTTCCGGGTGCATTCCTTGGCCATTATCGGAATTGTGGTGACGTTGTTCACCATGTTGTTCAACCACTGGTTTGCTTACGATTACGTGTGGAAGCACAGCAATACGGAGATGCCGTTGCGCTACATCGCGAGCTGTTTCTGGGAAGGCCAGGAAGGCTCGTTTTTGCTTTGGACGTTCTGGACCATGGTGTTGGGCAACATCCTGATCTGGAAAGCGAAGTCGTGGGAAGGCCCAGTGGTGGCGGTTTTTGCGCTGGTGCAAGTGTTCTTGGCCACGATGTTGTTGGGTATCTACGTGTTCGATGTGCGCGTTGGAAGCAGCCCTTTCCTGTTGATCCGTGAACTGCCGGAAAACCTCGGTCTGCCATGGACAAACCTGCCGGACTACCTAACCATGATCCCGCAATTCAAAGACGGTCGCGGCCTGAACCCATTGTTGCAGAACTACTGGATGGTGATCCACCCTCCTACCCTCTTTTTCGGTTTCGCTTCCACGTTGATCCCGTTCGCATTCGCCATTGCGGGTTTGTGGACCAAGCGCTACAAGGAATGGATGGAGCCTGCGTTGCCGTATACGTTCTTCGGCATCGCCGTGCTGGGCACCGGCATCTTGATGGGCGGTGCGTGGGCCTACGAGGCGCTCAGCTTCGGCGGTTTTTGGGCTTGGGACCCGGTGGAAAACGCTTCACTGGTGCCGTGGCTTACGCTTGTAGGAACGGGGCACTTGCTGTTGATCAACAAACGCAAAGACACCTCAATCTTTACCGCGTTCTTCCTGGCGTTGCTCACCTTCCTGCTGGTACTCTACAGCAGCTTCCTCACCCGAAGCGGTGTGCTGGGTGATACCAGCGTACACAGTTTCACCGGCGAGGGCATGTTGCCGGGCCTGCTCATCTTCATGCTCACTTTTGTACTGGTTGCAGTTGCCGCGCTGAATACCGACAAGGGCAACCGCAGGTTCTATGTCGCCATCAGCGCAGTGATCTTCGTACTGGGCATTGCATTACAAGTCTATGTGCCTGCCATTCTGCTGTTCGGTGCTGTAAGCGTTTCCATGGCGGTGACGGCCTCCCGCGCGGGCGAATTCCGTCGCGCCGATGAAGAGGAACTGCTCAGCCGCGAGTTCTGGCTTTTCATCGGTTCGCTGGTGCTGTTGCTCAGCGCGATGCAGATCATCTTCAGCACCAGCATGCCGGTGTTCAACCTGCTGCTGGCGCCGTTCCATACCATGTTCGAGAGTCTGCACGACGCGACGGGCTGGGGCTGGGCGCAAGATCTCGCTAAAGCCAAGTTGGCCCCGCCGGTGGAAGCCAAGGCGCACTACAACAAATGGCAGATCCCGTTCGCCTTCATTATTTCCATGCTGGTGGCCATCGGGCAATATTTGCGTTACAAAAAGACGGACAAGAAGAAGTTTTTCCGCGAGCTGCGCTTTTCGTTGATCGGGGCTGCCGCGATTACCGCACTGTGCGTGTGGTGGCTGGAATACAAGTGGGTGGAAGTGAATCTTGTCGCGCTGCTTTTCGCCACGTCCTTCGCGGCGCTGGCTAACGCCTTTTACATCCCCATGGTGTTGAAAGGCAATCTGGCCAAAGCCGGTCCAGCGGTCGCGCACACTGGTTTCGCCTTGGTGCTGTTGGGTGCATTGATCAGCACCTCGCGCCAGCACGAGATCAGCCGCAATGTGAAAGGCCCGGTGCTCAGTTACCTCAATAAGGACTTCAACGACAGTAAGGAAATGCTCCTTTATGTGGGCGACACCGTGCCCATCGGGGACTATTTCGTTACCTACAACGGCAAGCGGCAAGATGGCGTGAACCTGTACTACGACATGGACTACTTCGCCGCCGAACCGCGCAGGTTCCAAGCGGGCGATACGGTGCGGGTGCGCAGCATGCTCTTCCGCGCCAAGGACGATCACACCGCCGGGAACATTTTCCTGGTGGACCAGCCGATCCACTGGGAGCCGCTGGAAACCTTTACACGCCAAGAACTTTGGTATGCCAGGAATTGGAGCGCCCGCCTGCCCGGTGCGAAAGAATTCGCACTGGAACCCTTGGTGCAGCTGAATCCCCGGTTCGGAAACGTGGCTGAGCCCAGCACCAAACATTGGGCCGACCACGACCTCTACACGCACGTCCGCTACGCGAAGTTGGACACCGCTGCGGACGGCTTTATGCCAGCAAGGCTCTATGAGAAGAACGTCGGTGACACCATTGTTACGCCCACTTGTGTCATCCTCATCGACAGCATCCGCACTGTGCGCGACAGTGTCACATTGGCGCGCTTAGGCCCCGATTTCACCGTGTATATCCTGAACATGCGCGTTCGGGACCTTTACGATGACAGCCGCTGGTTCGAGGCCAAGCCCGTAGTGATCTACCACGACGACCAGAACGTGGGCAGCAAAGGCTTCGACATACCGGAACTCAACGTGAAATTCGACCTCGCTACAGTGAAGGGCGACCACGTAGGATTGAACGTGAGCGAGCGCGAATTCGTGATCATGCAGGCTATCGTTTTCCCGGGCATCAACATCCTGTGGATCGGGTGTATTTTGATGGCGTTGGGGACGTTCGTGGCGGTACGGCAGCGGGTGCGGGGGAAACGGAAAAGTTGAACCGCAACGACGCTACGAGGCAACGGTTACGCAACGTTACTGTTGGCCTTGGGCCGCAAAGCTTATTTTCCGAAGTAGCGCTTCAACGGCCTTTGTCGCATGTGGCGGACGCGATGTACGACAATGCAGTTTGAGCGTACAGCGTATATCAAGTGAAAGCTGAATGCTTCAATTGGAATCGAGCGATAATTCCGATATCGAATTCGCGCTCCTCCGGGATATTGCTGAATGATCTGAAGGCAACGTTCCAAATCGGTTCTGAATCGAACACCAGCACCCACATTGGCTTCTTCCAGATACCGTTGTATTTCAAGTATCTCCTGCGCTGCTGCGCCGGAAACCTTTACCGGCAAGCTCATTTCCCAAGATCCTTGCGCATGCGCTCCATTACTTCTTCAATGGTGAGGAAAGTACCTTCATCTCTTTCAGCCTCCACGCCTTCCCAGTCCATGGCCTCCCATTCCTCCGGAGTGAAAGCGCTGGCAAAGTCTTCATTCTGGTTCCTGGCCTGCAACAACTCCTCCATCAGTTTCCGCACCTCTTCCGCAGAATAGCTCCGGTCTTCCAGCTTGATGTAAGGCTCTGGATCTTCTTTAACCACGCTAAGGTTGTCGTTGGGAATGCCATAGCCACGTGGGGAATCCAGCAGGCGCTTCAATGCCAATAGGCGGATTTCGTCATCCAAGAGAGCAATGCGTTCGAGCAATTCGAGCTTGAGGGTCTTAAGGTCCATGATTCAAAGCTAACCGCTTCTTTCACGACGGAGGTAAAGAGGCACAGAGAAATTCAGCCCAAGTTGCCTAAGCCCAGCGCTTTCGACGCGGTCACCGCGCCGAGCATGCATGCTCCGTGCCTCTGTGGTTTAAATCAGACTCAACCTCCTATCCGCATTCCTCCCGACCTTCGCGCCTCATGCATTCAGTCCTCCTCATCGGTACCGGTCGTTTGGCCTTCCACCTAGGTCACGCCTTGCGCGGTGCGGGTTTTTCCATTGCCGGTGTCGCTGGGCGGAATGAAGCCCAAGCCACGGGGCTCGCCAAAGCATTTGGCTGCGCGGCTTTCGGGTTGAATGACCCGCTGCCCAATGCCGACCTCCGCATTCTGGCCGTTAGCGATGATGCCATTCGCAGCGTTGCAGAAATGCTTCCTGTTGATGGCACACCGATCATACACCTTAGCGGCTCCAAAGGCTTGGAACTGCTTCAGCCCCACGAACGATGCGGCGTGCTGTGGCCCATCCAGAGCTTCAGTCCCGGCGAGCCCGTTTCCTTTCAGCGCGTGCCGCTGATCGTGGATGCTGATGATGATGCCACGCTGGGCTTGTTGCACGAGGTGGCTGCGCGGCTCTCATCCACGGTTGTGCATCTCCCCTTTTCAATGCGGCAACGGCTGCACCTGAGCGCAGTGATCGCCGCGAATTTTCCGACGTTCCTGCTGCGCGAAGCTGAGCGGTTGCTAACGGCACACAACATCGCACCGGACCTCGTGCATCCCCTCTGGAAAGCCACCACGGAAAAGGCCTTGCACGGCGCGGACAACGCGGTGACCGGTCCCGCCCGCCGTGGCGATGTGCGCACCATCGCGCAGCAAATGGACCTGTTGAACGACGAACCCGAACTTCGCCGCGCGTATGCCGCGTTAAGCGATCTTATCCTTCGCACTTATCACCCCGCCAACCGTGGAAACCAAGACCTATAAAGAACTGCTTGCCGGCATCGACACATTCCTGTTCGATGTAGACGGCGTATTCACCGACGGTACCGTGCAATTGGCTCCGGGCATCGACCCTGTACGCACGTTTTTCACCCGCGATGCATACGCTGTGCAACATGCGCTGAAGGAAGGTTTGCGCATCATCGTTTGTACCGGCGGGATTTCCGATGGTATCGGCCAAAGCTTAGCCCGTTTGGGCGTGAAGGAGTACCATTTTAGCGTGAAGGACAAAAGCGCTAAGCTGGATGAGCTCATCGCCAGTACCGGGTTAAATCCCGCCCGTTGCGCATACATGGGCGACGACATCCCGGATCTGCGCGTGATGCAGCGCACAGGATTACCCTGCTGCCCCGCCGATGCGGCAGCCGAAGTGAAGGCAATTAGCCGCTACGTTTCTCGCTTTCCCGGCGGTCGCGGTTGCGTGCGCGATGTGCTCGAGCAGGCCATGAAGGTGCAGGGAAAGTGGCTCACGGAGCAAGCGCATCAATGGTAGCTTTTTTGCGGCTCACCCGCCCGTTGAATCTCATCATCATCGTGTTCACCATGGTGGCGATGCGCTATGGCGTGGTACAAGCTTACCTGGATGCCAGTTCCACGGATCTGGCTGCCATGGCGCAACCTTCGGGCGCAACCGTGTTCGAAAAAGTGCCGGGGAACATTTTTACCCATGGCTTCAGCGGGCCGTTGTTCTGGTTGTTGGTGGCCAGCACGGTTTTGATCGCTGCCGGAGGAAATGTGATCAACGACTATTTCGACACGCGGATAGACAGGGTGAACAAGCCCGAGGCCGTGATCGTGGGGCGCAGTGTAAAACGCCGAGTGGCGATGTTGGGGCATTTGGTTTTGACCGGTCTTGGCGTGCTTTTCGGCTTATTCACAGCGTGGAAGAGCGGTCAACCAATTTTAGTCTTAGTCCCCATTTTTGCTGCAGGTGCGTTGTGGTTCTACAGCACGAAATTGAAACGCGCCTTTCTGCTGGGCAACGGACTGGTAGCGTTCCTGGTGGCTTTGGTGCCGTTGACCGTGGGCCTGTACGAGATCCCGGCGTTGGCGCAGGCATACGGCACCAGCGCCACTGTCGGCTTGGGGAATGGAACGGAGATGGAAGTGAAATTCGGGTTCTCCGGCTTGTGGGGCTGGATCATCGGTTTCGCGGCCTTCGCCTTTGTGACAACGTTGGTCCGCGAGCTCCAAAAGGACATGGCGGACGTGAAGGGTGATGCCGCCGACGGATGCCGCACCGTCCCCATCGTGCTGGGCGTTCAATGGGCGAAAGCCTTCACTTTATTCTACCTCGCCGTGGCGGTGATCGCACTGCTTTTGGTGCGCTCCGTAGTGCTAACCGACAAATTTTCGTACTGGTACATCGGCGCCGGGATCGTAATACCCATGCTGCTTTCAGCGGGTTTTACGTACAACGCCCACGACCGTCAAGGCTTCAACACCGCCGGTAACATCCTGAAATTCGCCATGGCCGTGGCGGTGGCTTTTGCGTTCTTTATTCCCAAAGTTTTATGAGCCCGGCCCCTCCCCTTTTTCCTTGGCGCTTGGTGTTGGCTTCCGCCAGTCCGCGCCGGCGCCAGTTGTTGCAAGGACTGGACTTGCCGGTGGAAATTACCAGTGTGGACGTGGACGAAACGCCGCCTGCCGGGATGCCCGCCGCCGAAGTGGCTGAATTCCTTGCCCGCAAAAAAGCCATGGCCTGGCAAGGGGAATTGGCCAACGACCAAGTGCTCGTTACGGCGGACACCACGGTATTGCTGGGCGAATTGCTGCTGAACAAGCCGGTGGACGCGGAAGACGCACGACGCATGCTTGGCCTTTTGGCAGGTAAAGAACACCGCGTTATCACAGGCGTTTGTCTGCGCACTGGAAGTGCTACAACGAGTTTTTCCGATACCGCGAAGGTTCGCTTCGCATCCATGTCGGCGGAAGAGATCGCCTACTACGTGGAACGCCATAAGCCGTTGGACAAAGCCGGTGCTTACGGTGTGCAGGACTGGTTGGGCTTTACCACCGTGGAACGCATTCAGGGCAGTTTCTATACGGTTATGGGGCTGCCTATGCATCGGGTTTATGCTGCGTTGAAAGGAATGGCCGAACGCTTGAGCAGCTAATTCGAACCTCCGCATCTTTGTACCATGGCAACCCTTTCCGCAACACCTTCCGTTTTGGACCGCATGCCTGCACACGCTCGTGTCTGGGTATACAAAAGTGCTGTGGCTTTCACACCGGCGCAACTGGAAATGCTCGCAGCACGCGGGGCCGCTTTTGCTAATTCGTGGGCCGCACATGGTGCACAGCTCGCGGCTGCCGTGGACGTGCTGCACGACCATTTCGTGGTGTTAGCGGTAGATGAAACCCAAGCCGGAGCCAGCGGGTGCAGCATTGATACAAGCGTTCATTTTATTCAAAAATTGGAGCGGGAACTGGGACATTCCCTGACCGATCGCATGGTGGTGCTCTACCAGAAAAACGGACAAGTGCGGGTCTGTCGCGCCCAGGAGGTTGAAGACTTGCTGAAGAGCGGCGAGCTTTCCGCAGAAACCATGGTGTTCAATGACATGGTTGCATCGGTGGGCGACCTGCGGGAACGGTTCCAAGTGCGGTTGAAGGAAACCTGGCTGGCACGTTATTGCTGAGCGCCATTCCGAGGACAAGTTCCACTCACTTGCTCAAGCACTCCGGTTCATCCCATATTTGTAGCATGAAAATCACCTCCTTTCTGCTCGCTGCCTGCACGTTGGGCTTCACTGCGGCCCATGCCCAGAGCGACGTTTCCCAATTTGCGGATAACGCCATTTATCTCGTTGTAAGCGACACGCTGCCCACGTTGAGCGGCGGCATTGCGTACGACATAGCGCCTGTGGACGAAGCACTGGCCACCATGGAGTTTTCCGATGATATGGACTATGAAAAGATCCAAATGGAAAGCAACGAGCGCGTGAAAAAGGTACGGGAGAAGCTGGAGAAAGAGTTGAAGAACCAGAAGTACAACGTGACCGAAGCACCTAACGGATATGACCCTTACACCATCAGCGGCTATGAATCCGGATACTCCGAGACACCTGCATTGCGCGTTGAGCTGAAGTCCGAAGAAGAGCTGAAAACGCTGGTGGATTGGTTGCGCAAGCGCGGTTCCGTTACTGGAAGCGTAGCGGAATGGAAGAAAGATCCCGCACCGAACGCGCTGGACGACCTAACGGTACGCTTGTTCAATCAAGCGCGTGCCAAGGCCGAGCGTTTAGCTGTGATGGGTGGCCGCAAACTCGGCAAATTAATCGCTGCTGAAGACTACAATGCGGATTCCGGCTACGGCTATGCTTACGACTCTGGCTACAGCAGCTCCGAGCCCATGATCCGCACCATGCGGTTCAAGTTCAACTTGGTGGATTGAAGACTTGAATTAGCTGATCCGTCTCATCAGCTGATCCGTCCAGTTTCCTGCCCTCATTTACTGCGCATGCCCCGCTTGGTTGATCTCAGCGCATTCGGCTGTGGTGTCAACTGCGGCTTGCAGGGAACGCACACCACCGTCCACACTTACGGAAATGGTGCCGAAGGCCGTGTCCGTGCGGATGCGGCAGGCCCGGAGGAACAGGTTGTCTCCTTCTGAAAGTTCTACGCTTTTCTGCCAAACCTCCGGTAACGTGTCCGACGACCCTGCAACTGGTATGCCGTGCAGCGTGTCCTCTCGGGACTGTTCCGGCCCCACGGCGTAGCTCACCACGCAATCGCGGCAGGTGGCGTGGAACGTGGCCTGCAGGCGGGGCTTCTCCTCCTTTTTGCAGGCGAAAGACAGCAACGTCAACAAGAGCGCGGACAATGGTAAGCTTCGCATGGATACAGTACAATTCGGTCCGAAAGTTACCCATGACTGACTAAGCGGAAACCGGCTTCTGTAGCAGAGCCGCTAACTTGCGTTCCGAAAAAATCCGGATTGCTCGGCTCCGGGACACAACGTACACCAGTGCCGATTGCGGATTTCCTGTACGCCGCCCATCGCGCATTCCACGTCAATACCTCATTACCCAAAAATCTCCATGTTACCTACTCCCTCTTGCTTGCGCTCCCTCACCTTCGCCTTGGTCCTCAGCTTCACGTTCAGCGCCAATGCTCAGCACCCCGCACATTATTCCCGCGTCACTGTAGACATTTCCGCGCTTCCGGGCGGAGCGGCGGAGTTGATGCGGCTTGGCATCGCGGCGGACCATGGCGAGATGAAACCGGGCGTGTCCATCACCACGGACCTGTCCGATACTGAACTCGCGATCCTTCAGCAGAACGGCATTCCCTTCCACACGGACATTGCCGATGTGCAGGCGTATTACGTGGCCCATGCCAATGATCCTGCACCCGCAGATCATCGCAGCGTTGAATGCGCCCCACCCGCGGACATTGCCGTGCCCGCGCCTTTCAATCTCGGGACGATGGGCGGCTATTACACATGGGACGAGATGAAGGATGTCCTGGACCAGATGGCGGCGGCATATCCGAACCTCATCAGCGCCAAAGCCTCAATTGGTGAAAGCTTGGAGGGCCGGTCCCTTTACATGGTGCGGATCTCCAACAATCCCAATGTGGACCAAGGCAAGCCTGAAGTGCTGTACAACGCGCTCCATCACGCCCGCGAACCGGCATCGCTCAGCCAGGTGATCTTCTACATGTGGCACCTGTTGGAAAACTATGGCACCGACCCAGAGGTGACTTGGTTGGTGGATAACACGGAAATGTACTTCGTTCCCTGCGTGAATCCGGACGGATACGTGTACAACGAAACCACCAACCCGAACGGCGGTGGCATGTGGCGCAAGAACCGTCGCGACAATGGCGATGGCACCATCGGCGTGGACCTGAACCGCAATTACGGATACGAATGGGGCTATGACAACAGCGGCTCCTCACCGAACGGCGGCTCCGAAGTATATCGCGGCGAAAGCGCATTTTCCGAGCCGGAGACGCAGGCGATGCGCGACTTCTGCAACGCTCACCAATTCCGCCTCGCGTTGAACTACCACACCTACGGCAATTTGCTGATCTACCCTTGGGGCTATGAGTATTCGATCTACACCCCGGATTCCGCGGCTTTCAGCGAATACGGCATTTTGCTGGCGCGCGATAACCACTACCTCAACGGCACCGGCGACCAGACCGTGAACTACGTGACCAATGGTGATAGTGACGACTGGATGTACGGCGAACAGACCAGCAAGCCGAAGATCTATTCCATGACCCCGGAGGCCGGCATCGGCAGCGAGGGTTTTTGGCCGCCTTCATCACGCATCAATGCCATCTGCAAGGAAAACGTGACACAGAACCTGCGTCTGGCGCACCTCGCCGGCGTGTTCGGCGAAAGCTTGGACCGCACTGCGCCTGTGCTGGCGGACGTGCAACCGTACATCCGCTTTCAAGTGGAACGCTTGGGGCAGGAACAAGGCGATATCACTGTCAGCATCGCACCACTGGACCTGGTGCAGAGCACAGGGGCCGCAAAGATCTACAACGATCTCGACTTGCTGGAAAGGCGTTTGGACTCCATCCCTGTGCAGTTGGACCCTTCCATTATCGAAGGTGACCAAGTACGCTATGAGCTCATCACCGATTTCGGCGGCTACGCCACGCGCGATACCATCACCAAGATCTTCGGCACACCGGTGAGCGCCTTGGCGGACAACGGGAACAACCTCACCAACTGGACCGGCACGTGGGGCATTACCACCAGCACTTTCTTCACACCACCTTCCTGCATTTCGGATTCCCCTTTCGGTAACTACCCCGACAACGCGGATAAAAAACTCGATCTCGCCGACCCGATCGACTTGACGGATATCGGCACGGCCAGCCTGACCTTTTGGGCAAAGTGGGACATTGAACCGGCTTACGACCAGGTGCAGGTTTTAGCCAGCGCGGACAACGACCTTTGGTATCCCTTGTGTGGCATTTACACGCACCCCGGCAGCATTGACCAGAGTTACGACGAACCGCTTTATGATGGGCGCCAACCTGCTTGGGTGCAGGAGCACATGGACCTCGCGGACTACTTGGGTGCACCGGTATGGCTGCGTTTCGAACTGCGCTCCGACCAAGGCGCCACCGGCGACGGCTTTTTCTTGGACGATGTGCAAGTGGTGACCACGCAAAGTGGTCCATCCGGTATCGGCGAATTCAGCCATTCGCCATTATTGACCAGCGAACCGAACCCGGCGGGCGACCATGTGCGGATCCGGTACGACCTGTCCATGCTGGAGACGAACAACGCTTTGGTCGTGCGGAACGCGCTAGGCGCCATTGTGCTGAAGGAAGCCTTGACCCAATCCAAAGGCACGCTGGAACTGTCCACTGCTGATTGGGCAGGCGGCGTGTACTTCTACACCATTACGGGCGCTGGTGCTTCGGTCCCAGTGCAGCGCTTGGTGGTGGCACATTGAAAAGCACCACTGCCACTGACATTCCCGGAAGCGTTCTGCCCACCCTGCTCCTACCTTCGCAGTCCGCCAGCATTGAAACACCGGCGGTGTAAGCATGAGTGAGAAGAAATCCGTGTCCGTGGACAAAGCCTTCGCGGCCCTGTTGAGCGACGATGATGCCAAAGCCTTGGAAGCTTTGGCCGTGATCCATCAAAAAGGCGATGCCAGCTCGATCTTACCGTTGCTGCATGCCTTGGCTGCCACGGAGGAGCCCGCCCGGCAGCGTCGCATTCAAGCATTGCTCTACCAAGTGAAAGTGAAGGATGCCGCCGCCGAACTGGGCCGCGCGCTGGAAGTGCCCGAATTGCTTGACGTGCGCAAAACCGTGATCTCCGCTTTCTGGAACGCCGGACTGGATGCACAACCCTACATCGAACGGTTAGTGCATGTGGCCGTTGAAGGCGATGCAGAAGAAGCTTTCGAGGTGCTCACCGTGTTGGAGAACCAGGACCTCTTACCCGAAAAGGCTGCGCGACTTGGGCTTTCCCGTTTGAAGAAGGCCGTGGAACTGGAGAAGGACGATTACAAAAAGGCAATTCTCTTGGACCTTCAACAACACTTGGAATCCAGACTGGGGGCGCAGTAAGTGCCGCCTGAATAATTTCCATCCCGCCATGTCGAAGACCGTATTGATAACCGGATGCTCCAGCGGATTGGGGCTAAAAACGGCCCTGCTCTTTGCGCAAAAAGGCTATAGCGTCTACGCTACCATGCGCGACATCGCCCGGCAGGACGGTTTGATGCAGGAGGCCAAGGCCCTGAACCTCGAACTCCAAGTGCTGATGTTGGACGTGACGGATGCCGGCTCCATCGCGGCGTGCGTAAAGCAGGTGCAGGCGGAAGCCGGCGGCATCGACGTGCTGGTAAACAATGCTGGAGCAGGTTTCGCCAAAACCACTGAGCAAACCACGGATGCTGAGATCGTTTGGATCAACGAAGTAAACCACCTCAGCGTTGTGCGTTGCACCAAGGCCGTACTGCCTGGCATGCGCAGGCAAGGCAGCGGCCGCATCATCAACGTTTCCAGCGTTGGCGGTCTGGTGGGCCAGCCATTCAATGAACTTTACTGCGCGGCAAAATTCGCGGTGGAGGGCTTCACCGAGGCCATGGCATCCTACATCACGCCCACCTTCGGCATCCATTTCACAGCTGTGGAGCCGGGCGGTATCAGCACACCGTTCACTGCCAGCGCCCTGAACCGCATGGGCGAAGTCCTCAAGGACAACGACCCCTACAAGCCGCTTTTCGACCGCTACTTAGGCGGCATGCGCAAGCGCGCCGAGGCCGATAAAAACCAGCCCTATCAGACCGCCGAAGAAGTGGCCAAGGTGATCGTGGACGTGGCCGAAATGCAGGACCCGCCGGTGCGCATCCGCACCTCCGAATGGGCCGAAGAGCTTTGCCGGTTGAAAACGCAAGCCGACCCGGACGGGCGCAAAATGCGCGATGAAGTGGTGAATCGTTTCTTGGGTTGAGCGCATGCACGAGGAAAAGCACTTCACATCTTCGGACCTCATTAAGGATATCGTAATCGGCATGGCCGATGGGCTTACCGTGCCTTTCGCGCTGGCAGCTGGACTAAGCGGGGCTGTGCATAGCAACGACATCATCATTACGGCGGGCGTGGCGGAGATCGTGGCGGGTTCCATCGCCATGGGATTAGGCGGCTACCTCGCGGGCCGCACCGACGTGGAACACTACGACAGTGAGTTGAAGCGCGAATTCGCCGAAGTAGAGGTGGTGCCCGAAAAAGAAAAGCAGGAAGTGCGCGAGGTGCTGGCCGAATACGGCATCAGCCCGGCCTTGCAGCACGAAGTGGCCGAAGAACTCAGCCGCGACAAAAAGCAGTGGGTGGACTTCATGATGAAGTTTGAGCTGAACATGGAAAAGCCCGATGCGCTGCGGGCGCGCAAGAGCGCGTTCAACATCGGCGCATCCTACATCGCGGGCGGCACCGTGCCGTTGCTGGGCTACTTCGTTACCGACACGCCGGAACAAGGCTTGCTGATCTCATCCATCGTCACGGTTTCGTTCCTCTTCATCTTCGGCTATGTGAAGACAAAGTTTACAGGCGGCAATCCGTTGCAAGGCGCCATGAAGACCATGCTTATCGGGGTGCTGGCGGCGGGCGCGGCGTTTTTGATCGCGCGTTGGATTTCGTGATGTGGATTTGTTTTCTACCCCAGCCACTCCCCCACCGCCTGCTGGATCCGCCTGTTAATGTCGCCCGTTTCAGCAGGCACAAATCCTTCCCCAGTGATCCGCTCGAACAACTCCACATAGCGGTCGGTGACGCTCTGCACGAAGGCATCGTCCATTGCGGGAACAGCCTGACCTTCTCTACCCATGAAGTGGTTCGCAATAAGCCATTCGCGCACGAATTCCTTGCTGAGTTGCTTCTGTCGCTCGCCTTTGGCTTGGCGTTCAGCATATCCTTCTTGGTGGAAATAGCGGGAGCTGTCCGGCGTATGCACCTCGTCAATTAGCAGGATGCGTCCGTCCTTGGCGCGGCCGAACTCGTACTTGGTGTCCACCAAGATCAAACCGCGTTCCTGCGCAATGCGGCTGCCTTCGGCGAACAAGGCCAAAGCATAGCGGCACATGGTTTCCCATTCTTTCGGCGTACACAAGTTGCGCGACAGGATCTCCTTGGGCGAGATGTCTTCGTCGTGGCCTTCGTCGGCTTTGGTGCTGGGCGTGATCAACGGTGTTGGGAAGCGGTCGTTCTCCTTCAAGCCTTCCGGCATGGTGGCGCCGCACAACTCGCGCCCGCCTTGCTGATACGTACGCCATGCGTGGCCTGCGAGGTAGCCGCGCACCACCATTTCCACCTTCACGGTTTGGCAACGGTGGCCTACCACCACATTCGGGTCCGGCGAAGCGATGGCCCAGTTGGGCGCTATGTGCGCGGTGGCCTGAAGCATGTTCCAGCTGAGCTGGCTGAGCACTTGACCTTTGTGCGGAATGCCACGCGGCAAAACCACGTCGAACGCGCTGATGCGGTCTGTGGCCACGAGGATCGTTCGATCGTCGGTCAAATGGTAAACGTCGCGGACTTTGCCATGATAGACTTCCGCAACATCCGGAAAATGCAGATCCGAACGCATTAATGTTTTCGGTAACATCGTGATCGGTGGATGGTGATTGGTGATTGGACGACTGCAGACCTGCCGGGCGATGTATGCCAAATGGGCGATACGTGCCGGGGCGATGCAGGCATCGCCCCTACATCGCCGGCGGCTTGTTTTCCTCAATATCCCTGAACGCTGCGATTACGCGGGTCACCAGCTCGTGGCGGATCACGTCCTTTTCGTCCAGTTCGATCACTGACACGCCTTCCACGTTGCGCAAATGCTCTACAGCGGGTACCAGGCCCGATCGTACACGGTCCGGCAGGTCCACCTGGGTGGCATCGCCGGTGATGAGGAACTTGGCATCGCGGCCCATGCGCGTCAGGAACATCTTCATTTGTGGCAGACTGGCGTTCTGCGCTTCGTCCAGGATCACGAACGCATGGTCCAAGGTGCGGCCACGCATAAAGGCAAGTGGTGCTATCTGGATCACGCCCATCTCCAAATATTCGATCAACTTTTGCGGCGGCACCATGTCCTTCAAAGCGTCATAAAGCGGCTGCAGGTATGGATCGAGTTTTTCGCGGAGGTCGCCGGGCAAAAAGCCGAGGTTCTCCCCTGCTTCCACCGCGGGGCGTGTTAAAACGATGCGGCGCACCTGTTTCTCTTTCAACGCGCGAACGGCCAACGCCACGGCGGTATATGTCTTTCCCGTGCCCGCAGGTCCAACGGCAAAGACCATGTCGTTCTTCACCACGGCATCCACCAGCCGCTGCTGGTTGCGGGTGCGCGCCTTTACGCGCAGGCCGGAGTTGCCGTGAACGATCACGCCATTATCATCACCTTCCTCTTCCTTTTCACCAGCGCCACTTCCCATGATGTCGTCCAGCACTTTGCGCGGCAATTCGTTGTATTTCGCCACGTGGCGCTGCAATTGATCGAAGCGCTCCAAGAAGAGGTCCACCTGATCGCCGGGGCCGATCACCTTCAACTCGTCGCCACGGGCAACAAGGTTCAACTTGGGAAAAAACTCGCGGATGGCCCGCAGGTTCTGGTCGTTGGGACCCAGCACGGCCAGGGGATCCACGGCTGTGATATGGATGGTGCGCTCGCTCAAAGGATCGTAGGTTTTGCCCGCCAACGCCAAGTTTCAGGCGGGAACGGTTATTTTTGACCGGTCGAAAGTAATTCCTCTCCGCATTATTCGGGCATGGCGATCATCACCCTTCTTTCCGATATGGGCACCAGCGACCATTACGTCGCGGCGGTGAAGGGCGCTATTTTGACCCAACTTCCCACTGCCACCATCGTGGACATCAGCCATTCCATTGCGCCGTTCAACAACATGCACGCGGCATTCGTGCTGCGAAACGCTTGGCCTGAATTTCCACCGGGCACCATCCATGTGATCGGTGTGAACCCCGAGGCGGACGGGCAGACCGCGCACCTCGCCGTGCGCCATGAAGGCCATTATTTCATTGGCGCGGACAACGGTATTTTCTCGCTGCTGTTCGATGGAAAGCCACAAGAAGCATTCGAGCTTACCCTGAAGCTGGACGCGGACCATCAGTCGTTCCCCAACAAGAACGTCTTCGTGAAAGCCGCCTGCCACCTGGCGCGCGGTGGCACCATAGAGATGTTGGGCCGCAAAACGCAGGACCTGCGCGAGCAGGTTGGCATCCGTCCGGTGGTAATGGACGGCACCATCAAGGGTGAAGTGGTCCACATCGACCATTATGGCAACGTGGTCACGAACATCACGCGTCCGCTGTTCGAATCGCTGGTGAAGGGGCGCGACTTCCGTATTTCCTTTGGGCGCCCGATGCACGATATCAAAAAAGTCCACAAGAATTATTCCGACGTGCCGCACGGCGAGCGCGTGGCCTTTTTCGGCGACGGTGGCTACTTGGAGATCGCTGTGAACAAAGGTGTGCAGGGCGCGGGTGGCGGCGCTGCGCAACTATTGGGCCTACAGGTAACGGACGCAGTGCGGCTGGAGCTTGAAGCCGTAACCCGATCCGTGGCCCGCGCATGATCGTCCGCTTGGTAAAAATGACTTTCCGGCCGGAAGAAGTGGAACGCTTCCAAGGCATGTTCGAGCGCTGGAAAGGCAAGATCATTGGCTTCCCGGGCTGTTTGGCCCTTGAATTGCTTCACGACACGGAAAATCCATGTGTTTTCTTCACCCACAGCCATTGGCGCAGTTTCGCAGACCTCGAAGCCTACCGCCA
>Ga0075152_10000423_pt1 | contig 31932 bp, 44 predicted proteins | sample JI61114C2DNA_FD_70964 | JGI IMG/M metagenome (GOLD analysis project Ga0075152, IMG submission 70964) | Wastewater effluent complex algal communities from Wisconsin, to seasonally profile nutrient transformation and Carbon sequestration -... | ecosystem: Engineered > WWTP > Effluent > Algae...
ATCATGTCGCTGTGCAGTTCCGAAAGCTGTCGGAAATCAGTACGCCTGACTTTTTCCATGAATGTCTCCAGTTCGACTACCTTTTCGCTTGTGTAGGCCTTTTCGGAAGCGACATCAATTATGCGGGTGAGCTCCTTCAGGATAAAGATGTTGCGTTGCATGACCAACTCATATATCGACTTTTCGAGCCTTTCGATGATCTGCTGTACAAGCTTCAAGCAACGTCTTTTGAGTTCGGTGCTGTCAATATATACCATATTGAGTCGTAGGAAGTAAGGCATGCGTTGCAACACCTCGTCGTACAGCTTACGGTACTTGTCGATAGTCACGGAGTATTCACGCCGGTCGTGACTGCCAGCAGTGATCCACTTCTCCACTGTGATTCCCTCAGTCAGCAGGAACAAGTATTTGTTGTACACTCGCATCACATCTCCTGCGTTGTTGAGGTTCGCAGTAAGGATCTGCTCGGCACGCGCCCTACTTTACTTGTATAGGTAGTCCTCGCGACTGACTGCACGGATGTACAGGTTATCTGTCTTGCTGATGATATTCTCTGGTCGGGGAATCTTCTCAGTGAACTCGATAAGTTGGTCGATCACAGAGAGTAGTCGTTCTTTGACGTTGTCCAGCTGGTCACAGAACAAAATTTAATTTCGACTGGAGGTCAGCCGAATTATCAGAAAGCATTGTTCGTACTTACCACTTTCCTACTCAAGATGAAGCACAGTCTCGGGTGGGTTTGGAACTGCCTGCCAATACCTCTCCAGAAAGTCGAGATACTTCCGGATGGAGCGTTAGATTAGCCCACGTATTTGCCTATAGAGTAAAGTGGCGGCAGCTTCGAAAAACAACTCAGACTTCTCTTGGTCACGGTTCAGTTCGGACACCTGTTGGCGGTACAGTTCTGCAAGTCGTGTCATCCATGCCCCCATCAAATCCTCCTTTCTCCGTTTCAGCAACAACTTCTGCTGAGATTAGAATTCATCGATGGTGATGTAATCCTGGCCTGGACGCGGCAGCTCCAGCAACAGTTTATCCTCATACTCACGCCACATCTTCTGGATCTCCAGCATGTATGTGGAGGTGAGTGACAGTGTCTCTTCCAGTACCGAACGTGAAATGCGATTCTTACGCTGTACTTCACGGCTAGCTAGGAATCCTTTGTAAACTAGCCGCTCTTGCCCGTAGAAAGGTGCCGGCTGGAACATCCTGAACACACCAATGCGCACCATTTCGCTCTGTTCGAGCAGGATGTAGTCAATCATTGCTTTTTTGACTGCCTGTTCGTACAGCCAGTACACGTCTTCCATCATTGCAGATATTATCTCTGCATCTTCATAGCGCTTCTCTAACAATAGGAAGACATGGTCCAGCCAGATTTCTTTGTATTTCGCAATGCAGTCGGAAGGAATCAGTGTGAGTATGCGCGTATACCTCTCATAACAGGTCTTCTTCAGCTCCAGCTGCTAAAGCTATGGGGATTCGGACATCATCTGGGTGTACTATTCTTCGTCCGTGAGGATCCGAGGCAGGGAAAGCTGGTTCTAGAAGTTGCTGGTAGGGAGTCGAAGCACAACGATCCCTTTATCCGTGATCTCTAAACTCTTTGTTGGTGGTGCCAAGTTACCACCGATTCTTCCACAGGTCATTGGGTTTTGGCGTTGAGCTGCGATAGGGCAAGCTAATGTTCGTGCAAACTTGTCGATAATAGGTGGCAAGCGCTTTTCCAGCGTATCAGGCAACACGAAGGTAGCTCTCATTAGATTCTTAGCATCGCCAGCAAGTTTCGCAAAGTCTTGATTTCGCTTGAGAGGATCAGTTCCAGCGCCAAGTAATTCAGGTACAATGTTTGACTCGGGTTTCTTAAATCTGCGGGTTGGTGACTCACTCGGCTGGATTTTATCGAACTGGCTCACCGATGCGGACCGTTCTTCAAACCCTTTGAGCTGGGCTGACGACTGTGATTACTTCTTTCGAGAGGTTCGGAGAGGTCTCAACCTCGATTCAGTTTATCTCTGTCGGCGGTACTTCTCATCGATTTATGGAAGGAAACCTTGCCGGCTTGTAAGAAGCGCCTTTTTATCGAGGTCCACAAGGTTCATTTTGCGGCCTTACTTGTCTATGAGCTGCCTCACAAAGGTTTTGTTTGCTTTGTCGATCATACTTTGCTTGATAGTGTCGAACTGTTGCATCTGATGCTGTCGGCTGGGCACCATAGCTTCAAAGCTAATCTCAGAATCGTAACAGCGCAGCAATCCTAATGTGTTCAGATGGATATCGCGGTCACCTTCTCCCATGAGACGGGCAATTTTGCTGAGAGCTGCTTCCATAAACTCTCCCACTTCCTCTTTGCTGATATCGTTGAGGTGCTTTGCGATTGCAGTGTAGTTGATCTTGACGACTGGCTTTGCAGGGTACACCTCTCCACGATACACAAAATGGTGCTCTTTACAGAACATTTCACTGTAGTACAGGAACGGCACCTTGTGCCCTGACTTGCTATCGATCTTGTAGCCGTAGATACCCAGTTTTCCAAACCCAATGTACCTCTCGGACTCAAACTGGAACGACATCCACTTGAGAAAGGCCTCCCAAATACGAGCATTCCTCTCAGTTTGTTCGCCATCGAGGGACTCAATGAGCGTGTCCAATGTGAAAGTATGCGGCTCTTCATGCTTTCTCTTCTTCTCCTGCCTGCTACTAAGCATAAGTGGAGTTATATTTGAACTATAATCATTATGGTGGAATTTGTGAAGGACGACTTCGACCTTGCTTCAGCCGTGGAAATGATCGATGACGAGCTCAGGAAGATCAAATGCGGCTGTAAGCAGGAATCGAACTACTTTGTGTTTGGACAGGGGTTCTTCTGCACATTGTGCTTCAGTAAGCTCAAGGGTGTGGAGTTTGCTCAACTGCTGGACCTAGCCACTATCTTCGAGAAATCAGCTAACGCTTATCGTGACAACAAGAAAAGTGCGACCAGTGATTTCAACCAGCTGACCGATCGTATTGGCAAGAGGTTTGATGGATTGCGGAAACGTCGGGATCAGCTGAAGACTGATATGGCCACTCAAAAGAACTATACTACCAACCGGGTGGACAACATGGTCGAGCACTGCCGAAACGAGAACCTCAATCACGCTTTGGAGGACCTCTACGAACCTAGCCTGACAAGTACTGACCATTACTATTCATAGTGTCATCGAACATGTCCAACATCGATCTGCTTACCCGGAACCTCGAAAACCTGAAGGTGGAAGACCGTAAGGGTGAAGTGGTATCGACCTTCCAAGAGCGTGACGCCACTGAAATCAACAAATCGGTAGATGCTCAGCTCAAGGGTATTCTCCACGGCCAGAATGCCCTACTACAAGAATCCAACAAGATACTGGACGACTTCCACAAGAAGATGGCACAGTTCAAGAAATGACGATGAGTCAGCCGAATTTATGGAAAGGGTCGTCGGGGCAAATTGGTCCATACCTATCCTTCTCTATGCCGAAGTCCACAATCTATTCCTTGTGCTCGCCGATTTCGTACTTCTCCAGCAGATCGGAGCCTTTGCCGTTGTAAATTAGCTCAACTTCAGCCATATTCTGTCTCGAGAAATACTTGTGGTCGAGAATCTCACGGATACCACCCTGTTGCCCTAAGCGTTTGTTGCCAGGTTGCAAGAGCTTCTCTACAATGCTTCTGGTGACGGGATCGTGGAGCCGATCTAAGTGTTATTCTGTGAGACCCACTTTGATGTCTACATATAATTGTAAACGGTACCTTGCTTAATGTTTGAGTTTGTGGTGTGGTAACCGAAAGGCGGAACTCCAACTGTGAGCTCATAAATAAGCACTCCAAGTCCGTAGTAGTCGAATTCGTAGCTGTAACCTTCCTTCGAGGTACCCAAAAGCACCTCAGGCGGCATCGAATGGACAGTTCCACAGACGGTGTATGTACGCTTCTTGCCTATCCTCTTGGCCAGTCCTAAATCAATAAGCTTGAGTTTGCCGTTGACCTCCAGCATGAAATTCGATGCCTTGATGTCCCTATAGATCCATCCTTCGTCATGCAGTTCCTGCAGAATCCAGCACACCTGAGTCATCAACATTGAGCAGAATACGTCGTGAAACTTCCCAGCCATTTGCATGAGCTTATGTAGTGGCAGTCCCTATTCCGCCTCCAGCAATAGGTAATGGTGTTCAGCATCCTCGAAATGCTTGAGCAGGTGGTTGATATGATTGCACTTCCTATCTGTGAAGTGCTGCAGAGCTTCAATCTCGTTCTGCAGGTGTTCTTACTTCTTTGCGTCCGACAGGTACTGCTTGCTTATCGCCTACAAATTGCATTTTACGTTACCTTGCACACCAGTACTTCCTCGTGCAGCCTCACCAGCGACACCACTGTCGATTCTCCGTGGGTTCGGTCCAGCACTGCAATGACCTCGAGATCTTCAAACTTCAAACCCTCGAACATTGCCGAATGTATTCCAGCGAGTAATTAATAAGCTCTACTCAAGCATCAGTTCGTTCATGAGGTGGCAGATTTCTTGCGACGCTTGGTAGGCTTCTCTTCTACGGGTTCCTCCTATTCCATTGGCTCCGCCTTCTTGGACTTCTTAGAACCGCCGTGTTCCTTCTCCTTCTTCTGCTTCTTTTGTGCCTTACGTAAAGCCTTCGTCGAGTCGAAGTAGAGGTTCTCCTCCTTAAGTTCTCCCATGATTTCTTCCATGATCTACTCGTTCTTATCGATTTCGCCGCCGTCGTTGAGGTACTTCATGCGGGTTTCGACTTGCTCCTTAAGACGATCACCGAAACGGCTAGTAGGCTGAATTTACTCAAGCTTGTACGTTGATGAGGAAATGGTCGAGACGGGCAGCAATAGAACACTTATTGGCCACAAACCTTGAAATCTTTCCCTTATTTTTGCCATTGGCTCTGCCAATGAAGCTACTGTGATACAGCAGACCATATTTGGGTGTGTTCGACTTGGTCTTGAGTGCTCTGAAAAGAGCCTTCTCAGCACCGAGAATTTGAATGGTAGAGGCCGGATACTTGGCGAGGTTGACCAAGGAACCGGAATGGGATATCAGCTTGGCACCAACACTCTCACCAATAAGGCTGGTGAGGTTGGGAGCGACTGCCTCCATCTTATCCTTAAGATATCCCTGAATCTCCTTGCGGAATTCGTAGAGCTTGAGTGCTTTCTCGCATAGCTCATGCAGGCATTTCTGAATTTACGATTAGTTTGTACGGTATCGAACTCGCTCATTTCCTGGCCCATAGAGGTATTGCTGACTTCCATAACGCGTTGCGCAATCTCACCATCCTGAGCAATTTCTTCCACTTGCTCGACAGTAACGTTTGGCATGTTGTCACGGTTCTCAATAAGGTGTGCCAACTTGGTGAAGATCAAGTTATCAGTGATGAGCTTCGACAGTTCGGGGAAATGCCAGCTAAACCATTCACGGATTCTCATGGACAGGGTGTTGACGTCCTTATCCAACAGCTCCAGCAGGCAGATCGACTGAATGATGGGCTTATCTTCTCGGTTGACATCCAATGCAATGGTGTTTCGAGAGAACGCATGCGCCAGACCAAGCTGCGCCTTGGTGAGATCATCTTGGGTGAACTCTTCAATTATGTGCGAGGGTACCTTCGTTCTTCAAGAAGGAGATGAAGTGAGCACGGAAACCTCGGATAAGCTCGAGAACAATCTTGGAAGTGGTGGTTTGCAGTCCGAGGGCTTCGGAGATGGCACCTGCCAGTTTATTCTCATTGAGGCCCAATGCAACCTTGCCCTTCTTCTTCACCAGAGGAATATTCTCGCTGAGGAACGTCGAAAGCTCTTCGGACAGCTTGCCGGTCTGGACGTTGAGTGCGTTCTCCAGAGCGGTGTGTGCGAGAGTGAACGGTAGGAAAGCCTGGATAGCCTAATGCGTACCTTGAGGTGAGCAATCTTGGAGAAAGTCTCGAAGCGGGCGACCTGCTTCTGGACTGATTCCTCAGTAGCATTGGTTTCGTCAAACTCCTTGAGCTCGAATAGGGCAAAGCCAGCAGCACTTTCGAAAAGCACGTAGAGGACCATGTTGGTGAGTTGAAGCGATAAATTAAATGCTGTTCGAATTGTTTAAGGGCTAAGAAAGCATGCAACAGAATGGTAGTTTGAGACCCCCTTTTCGAGCGGGTTTGGCTCTTGCTGAGATAAAATGGAAACTACTATACAGTATAATTTCAATCAATAGACTGCTTCTTGGATATCACGAGGTAGTAGTTGCCGAACTCTTGCTCAAGCGAAAGCAGCTGCAGAGATGGTATGGAGGTTACGATTTGCATCAATTCTTACCGGCTAAACAAATGGTAATATCGGTGGTAAGTTTTGCTGGAATTGGTTATGCTAAAGGGCTTCTGAACGTTGACTGGTTCGAACTTCCCTTTTCGGTGGTTTGGTAGCGTGAATTCCATCAAAATATCCTCGTTCTAGTAAATGTCCTGAAGCTCTAATCCCATCACAGATATTACTGCAGTCCCCTAAGGCCACAGAACCCGAGAAAGTTCCAGTAAGCACTGTTTTCTTCGGTCAGTACTTGCAAAATGATGCCAAACAGCAACCATCACGACAGCATCAAACGTTTCATCTCGAAAGGGAAGCTGAATTGCGTCTGCCACAACTCTCTCCTGACTGACTGCGTTCCCCATACTACTGCACCTCTCCAGACCAATAGCCTGACTCCCTGCTCGTTCGATCAATTTCATGTAGTACCCATTTCCACATCCAATATCCAACACTAGACTATTGGCTGGAATCGCCTCAATAAACGAGCAGACTTTGGGATGCAGTGGATTGCTGAAGGTCCAGCCGAAAGCATTGTATGCCTTCTCAACGAACTCTCTTTCAATTTCCTAGGCAGTAAGCTTTGTAAGATCGACAGGTTGCCTAGCAGCCAAATATTTCTTTAACAGGGGATTATGCTTCTTCATCTTTTCCTGATCGTATCCCTGTGAATCACAGTAAAAGTAGTATTCACACTCGCAGGGTCGATGCCTAATCGTACGGAAGGTTAAAGATATTCTCCGACGTCGCCATACAAGCCTACCGTCAATACGATCCATTTTACGTGGGGCTATGGCGTGTTTCCAGGCGTACCGAGCTAAATTACTCAGAGCGTACCTTCCGAGCTGAATATAGCCAAAGATCTTCTCGTGAGCAACACCTCATGCTGATCCTTCGAGTAATTTTGGAACTCCATAACGATATCTCCAAGAATGCTCAATGAGATAAAGACTTCCTCGAAGGGTGAGTGGGTATCAAAGTGAGAAGGAATACCATCGCCGGGATCATAGCAGTTGATAGTAAGTTGGTCGAACTCGTAAGGCGACACTTTAGAGGCTCGAAGCCTTCCAATAAGTTTCTGAAGGAACTATGGAATGGGCTGCTAAGGTTGTTCCTTGTCGATAGAGTTCTTACCGTACTTGAACTCGAAACCGTAGTGCTGTACTTTCCGGTTGGAGAGTCTTATCCATTTTTGTTGGTCAACGGCATGCGCCAACTGCTCTTCTTATTATTGGCTGATGAACTCACTGAGTATATGCAGACCTGGAATAGGCTAGGGACTAGTATTGGACAAGCAGTCAGCGATATCGAGCTTCTTGAACAGTTTGAGAGAGTCGATAGCGACTTGTCTTGGGAAGAAGAACACGCATCGCTATGTTGGTACCTGTATGACCAGTCGATAGAGGGCAAGCTCCTCGAGAACCAAGCACTCCCTGACAAAGTTTCTCCTGTCTTCAAGGCTAGCGAACACCATCAACCCATAGGGTGCACCGCCAGCAATATGAAATTCCGCACGCCCGCACTCCTCACTGACGGAATGTACTAACTTCTCATCCTTCTCAACCCCTGCACCGAAGAAGTACACCAGCATGCTAACTCCTTCACCGAGTTATAGTTGATCGCCGATAGCTTCCAGCTTAATTCCTTCAAGCTTTTCGATGGTCTGCTTTACCTTCACAATACCTCGACAGCCTGCTTCAGCTTCTTAATATGCTTGAACGACTAGCTGTTCTTATTCATTGCTCGGGCTTTCTCCCCGACTTCGGTCAAAAGCGACTGCCTCTACATCCTTTGCTATGTTGTATACTCCAATTAGCTTATGATCAATCACTTGCGTTCAACCTTGGTGCTGATGATCTTCACAGTCTTCCTTGGGGCACCGCTGCCGGAACCTTGACCCTCGACTGCCTTAACGGTAGCCTCACCGCTGCTGACTCGTCCAAAAACGACGTGTCTGCCATCAAGCCATCCAGTGGCAACAGTGGTGATGAAGAATTGAGAACCATTGGTGTTGGGACCAGCATTAGCCATGGACAGGCAGAAGGGCTCGTGCTTGAGCTGGAAGTTTTCGTCTTCGAAGCTCCTGCCATAGATGGAACGGCCTCCGGTACCGTCAGAGTTGGTGAAATCTCCGCCCTGGATCATGAAGTTGGGAATGATTCTGTGGAAAATGGTGTTCTTGTAACTGTAGACCAGTCCATTTTCATCAACGTGAGTACCCTCGCAGAGCTTTACGAAGTTCTCCACTGTCTTGGGAGCCACCTTTCCGAACAGGTCAATGACAATCTCGCCGTTGTAAGCACCGCCGATTTCGATGCCCAAGGTGACCTGATGGGTGACAACTTCCTAAGTAGGATGCTAATGCTTACGTCCTTGAGGGCAGCCATGGAGATGGCAACGAGAGCCAACAATAACACGTGTGCTTTCATTGTTAAAAATAACAAAGACGGCGCAAATGCTCCGCATTAGAACTGCCACATTCCTCAATTGTACAATCGTTAGTCAGCGACGCATCATATCGATTTTGAGTTTGAGCTTGGCTATGTTCTACTCATAGTAGGTCTATAGTGCGCGCGATTTCTTTTCCATCTCCAGCAAAAGGCTCTGACAGGTTGTCAAGGCTTGACTTAAGTCGGCAATGCGCTTTTGGAGCCGTTTGTTTTCGGCCTATAAATTTACTGTGCCTATGAGTAATCCAAAAGACTAGTTGGAGGAGCCTCCCGGCTTGCAATGGCCGATCGGGGTATCTTCCTGCCTTCCTCCTTCGTTGGCCTTCTGTGGAGTAGTATTGACAACGTCTTTCTTCATGGAGTCGGACTCCGTATAGTTCGATATCTCGAAGAAGTTAGTTTCGTCGTCTTCGTGAGGCTATTGTTCGGGTAGTCTCAGTTTCCCGTCTGAATTGATATCAGATAGGGCGAGCCTCACCTCTTTACGGTTCGTTCGAGGCGAGTGGAGGCGTATCGGAGGGACGTGTGCCCTTAAATCTCCTGATCCCCTCTTTAGCCGATCGATTTCACTACACAATCTGGTATTCTGTTCTCGAAGGTTCACTAGAGAACTGCGCTCAGTCTGAAGTTCACCCGATATCTCCCTCAGTTACTCATCCTTCTTGTATAAGCGTTCCTGGAGACGTTCCATCTATCGTCTGTTCTCGGCTGACCTATCGGCGTGGTATTTCAACCGACCGTCCTTCTCTAGAATTTCCGCCGTCAATCGCGTCACCTCCGACTTGAGCGTTTAGATGATTGCCAACAGCTTGGCGTTATACTGTTGAAGCTGATTGTTCTCCTCCCTCTGCGATTGCGCACGTACCAGCGATCCACCCAACCCAGCATCCTCCTCAAGCGGTACCATTTAGCTATGTGATGTTCGACAGCTTTTGATGATGCTATCGGGCCGTTGTTCCATGCCACCTAGTGGAAGATTCATTTGGCTATCACCCCAGCTGGAATGCACTTGCTTTCCAAGGGACTACCAGTCGAACTCCATTTAAATCGACTAAAAGGCACAATCACAGCGACATCATTCGAACGAAAGCCTCGAATGTTAGCTGTCCCTTCCCCTCCTTGTCCAGTTCCTCTACAATAGCATTCCACTCGGCCTCGCTGATATTTACATCCTTAATGACTTTCTTGATGTTTGCGAGGGAGATTGATCCGCGCTTCTCTACATCGAACAGGTTGAACGCCATTTCCATACGGTTATTGGATTTATAGACGCTTGAGTGCAGGGTGGCTGCAAGAAACGAGTTGAAGTTGACATTTCCGTTCCTTTCCGTATCGATAGCACGGATCAACCGCTCAATTTCCTTTTGGTCTGCAATTCCAATTTTCCTCAGAATTTCTGCAACCTCGCTATACTCCAAGCAACCGTCATGGTTGCGATCGTGCTCTTTAAACAGTCTGGCTGTATAACATCCATTGTGTACAGAAGGTTTGCACATCGGTGATTCGCATCGCTATGAAGCTGATCACCAGCACCTTGAACTTATTGGCGTTGGCGAATTTCACCACAGCCGATGACCGCATAAAGTTCGGGTTAGTTTGAACGGTTTGCTGCATCCATGGGTGCTCCAGCATCTCCATTGGTGTTATCCTCTGGTTGCTCGGTAGAAAGCACCGGGTAATTAGTTCCTTGGCCGATTCGCTGACCTTGTCGAACTCGGGGACTATATAGACCTTGCTGTGGTACTCTTTAGACTGTATTCCTGCGCTTTGACCATCTGCAGAATCTCGTATTCCGTTTAACCGTAAAATGGTGGCACCCCAGACAACAGAAAGTATAGAATAACTCCCAACGACCAAACATCGCAGCTTTCGTCGTAGACTCCGTTGATGACTTCTGGGGACATGAAGTAACACTATAATTAGTCTCAGCGGGTACTGTTCCAGCGAAGGTCTTCATCCGTTCCTTGTGGTCGAACCTTGCCGATAGTCCGAAGTCAATGACTTTCACAGGACTGTCTTCGGTCTCATTGAGGAACAGAAGGTTCTCTGGCTTCAAGTCCCGATGGCAGATCTTGTGGTTATGGCAGTAGGCAATTGCTTCCACCACGTCACGGAAGATGCGCTTGGCTTTCTGCTCGTCAACCCCCTGGCCCTACTTCATGCACCGCTCAAACACCTCCTTCCCCGAGCAATACTACATTACAAGGTAAAGCTTTTCAGGCGTCTCGAAGATTTCGTAGAGGCGCACCACATTGGGATGGTCAACGTTCTTCAGGATGCTGACTTCGTTTATCAACCGCATCGGATCCTTCACCTTCTTTTTCCGGATGATCTTGATAGCTCGTATAGAGGTTGTACCTTTTTGAGTTGCTTTCACTACGGAGCCGAACTGCCCCTTGCCCATAGGATGCTTCTCATCGAACTGATAGTAGTCCTCGATTCGGCCATCTCTTTTCTGGATAAACCACTAGCGTTTAATCACTAGGGGATCTGAGTTGTCCATCTTCAATTATTATATCTTCCAAAAGGAAGAATGGGCTACTGTTGGGTAGAAACCTATGACGAACACATCGATGCCAAATTGGTCGGAGGTTACATCTGCAGGCCCGACGGGCTTCATGGACTTGAATGAATGCTGTCTGCATGCTCAAAGATTCGTGATCAATCATTGCTGTACCTTCGAGTTTGCACAGGCAAGTATAAATTAAACAAACTACCCAAAATTATAAGTTCAGGGGAATATATTAAACAACGGACTGGCTTGCCGTTCGAGTTGGTTGAGGAGGATATGTGCTGTAGGGCGTAGAAAATAGTACTGTTTATCGAGTTTCAAATTTCAATGATGGTGACATGCATGGCTTCGTTGCAACTTCATCAATGGAAAGACCTAGGTAAGCGAATACGAAGGTGTCCTAGTGAAGTATCAGCACAAGGGCTTGAGCTCAAACTCATTGGTAAGAATTTGCATCTATCAATGATTGCCTCGTTCCTGAACACTCTCGTCTCGAGGCTGGGGGGACGAACATCAACATTTAGATGTCGGTAACTAAGCCAAAACACTGAACTAAACACATGCAAAGCCTCCCGTTAGGAACATCCGAATAAAGTGAGCGTAACAAAGTTTGAGCACATAAAATGGCCATCGATCATCACGCTTCAATAGGGAAGCCACCACCAAACGTACCAGCAGCAGATCTTCCAATAAGGCCACCAGGAAACCTGGCAACGGAGCTTACGAACCCAGCGTCCATGATATGAAGAACCCCAAGTTAGGGAACTCGTTGCGGCTGGAGCGTTCGCTTTGACGTCACTTGGGCCTGGCGCGCTGGGAGCGGTTTCCATTCTCATTGTTCCTCCAGAAAGGGTATTCAAGGTGTTGAGGAGGCTAGGAGTCAACTCGACGTCAGTGCCTCCTTCGTTATCGATCACTGGTGGGCGTCGAGAGGGTTCGGGATCTCCAGGAGGCCTTGGATAGGGCTCAGGCTTTGGTGCTGGGAAAGGTTCGTATGGGAACCTCCAACTGTCGGAGAAAAAGTTGGTTACAGGTGCTTGGACAGGAGCAGTGTCAGCCTTCGCTGGAGTCGAGTCAGTTCCTTGACTCAAGACCATCAAAACGATGGTAGCAACTAACAATAGTTGTCTCATTTTAGGGATTATACATTTGGAAGTTAATTTTTGGCTTTTATAGCGGAGTAAGACCGAAAAGACCTCTTCGTTTCTGGGTTTGGTCTCTTGCTGACGGTCCGATTCGTCAACAAGCTGTGCTTGAGTACATTTAAAACTCAAAAAAGCAAAATATTGAGGGTGACTCAACCAAAGAAACGCAGTTGATATCTGTCCTTTAGGCTAAACGGAGTGGGTTCAGTCTACCAATGGTTCCAGAAAGAACAGCGGCGATCATGTACATCAGGATTTTTGAATAATATTTTTATAGTAAGTGTCGAATTCAGAGAGAAGAAGCCCTTTAGGATGTTCCCATTCGAGGAACCAATCGTGACTACATAGATGAATGGTATTTGGTTCCGAAACGCTGCCTAAATCTAGAATCCTGACATTGCGACTGGATGATGAAGTCATTGAACATCTTTCGTACTATCACCCATTGATAGGGTTTGTGGATGTTCGTCGTGAGAGCTCATATGGATTCACAATCTGGCTTTATTGGTTGGGCGTATCAGCGATGTCCAACCATCACTGATTCAGCTGTTGGGAGCACTATAATTTCATTCTTACGAAACTCAACTTCGAAAGAAGACGAAAGGACACCAGAGCTGCAGCGAGGCTGTGGACAATAATACCCAAAAAAACTTCCTAAATTTTACACTGAGATAAGATAGTGCCGTCGTAGAATGTTCTTCATTATATATTAATTCAAGCCGATGTAACCCGAGCAAGAGCGCCAAAGTATGGAGGTCGAAGAGTGCACCGAAAAGCTGAGCGAGCTGCACCTCGACGACGACCAGCCAAAGAAACACGCCTCTATTAGTAGCGGAGTCGAGAAGGCAGCGGCGGGACTGGCCCCGGACCAGGCACTCCTGGAGTAGCACATCAATGCGTACCCAGTGGCTTATGCAGGTGTCTGGCGAGAGCGTACAAGTGGGAGGAGCTGCCTGTCCTGGCCGGCAAGCTCAACGGGAGTGTATACGACGCACACTAAGGAGTCATCGGAATTCGGAAGATGTTGTCTGTGGAGAAGTTAGATGGGATCATCCAGTCTGTCATAGATATCGGAGCCGTTCCTCGGCTTATCCAACTAACAAATGAGTGGGACTATTGGCACCTCCAATAGGAATCTGCCTGGGCACTTACGAACATCTCATCGGGTTCATCAAATCAGTGCAGCGTTATCGTCGATAATGGAGGTGTGCCACAGTTCGTGAAATTGTTGGCATCTCCACATCCTAAAGTCGTTGAGCAGGCAGTTTGGGCATTAGGCAACTTGGCTGGAGATAGTACAAAATATCGAGACATCATCATATCATCAGGCGCAGTTGAAATTTTGGTTCAATTAACAATGAATTCGACAGTCAGCGTCATCGTAAGACTCACCACTTGGGCACTTTCCAACATTTGTCGGGGCAGGCCATTACCAGACTAAAAGATAGTTAGTCAGGCTATTCCTGTCTTCATCAGAGCAGTCATGAACCCAGACTTCGATGTCGACATCATGACTGACAGCTGCTGGGCACTATCCTACATTTTCGAAAGGAATGTCGTCGGCATGGAGGGTATTTGGCTGGAGAGTGGCATAATTGAACGGGCAATAGCTCTCATGCAAGATGCGAATATCAGTAAAGTCATACCAGTCATGCGCATAATCGGCAGCATCACAACATGTACTTCTTGAATAATTGAAGCAAGCAGCAACAAGGTGAATGCTGAAATCATGCGTCATCCTATCCTGGAGAACCTGGATAAATTGCTCAAGCACAGTAAGAGACCGGTTCGGAGATAAGCTTGCTGGATACTGTCTAATTTAGCAGCGCATTCCCTTCAAAATGCAATGAAGATTTGCTCCTTTGAATCGTTGATTAAGACTATCGTCTAGCTACTGAGGACCGACGGAACCAAAATTCGTGAGGAAGCAATAATAATCCTCACCAATATTTCCCGAAACATCAATCCAATAGATTTCGTCAGGCTTTGCGAAGAGGTGAATATCATGCCGACCTTTCTGGAAAATTTCGCCATAGCAGACTAAAAAGCTCTGATGGTGATGCTCGAAGCCCTCAAACAGTTCCTGAAGGTCGGAGAGTCTGCTATGGCAGGACCAGCAGGCTGCGGAGCCACAAACCTACTCTTCGAGAAGTTCAATAATTGTGGAGGAGTACCAGTGCTTGAGGCCTTACAGCTTGCAAAGAGCTAGAAAGTTTATAAACTAGCCTGCTAAATCATTGAGGCGTTCTACTGCTTCTAATGACTCTTGAGTAACAGGATATCACAAGATAACGGAAAATGTGACGTTGTCCACAATGGCTCGTTGAAGTAGATTATCGTTGGCAAGGCCGCGATCGGCTATCGATAGTTTATTTTCCGTGTCTCTACACCGATATAATTATACTTTTGATGTAACCCGAGCAAGAGCGCCAAAGCATGGAGGTCGAAGAGTGCACCGAAAAGCTGAGCGAGCTGCACCTCGACGACGACCAGCCTAAGAAACACGCCGCTATCAGTAGCGGAGTCGAAAAGGCAGCGGCGGGACTGGCCCCGGATCAGGTACTCCTGGAGCAGCACATCAATGCGTACCCAGTGGCTTATGCAGGTGTCTGGCGAGAGCGTACAAGTGGGAGGAGCTGCCGGTCCTGGCCAGCAAGCTCAACGGGAGTGTATACGACGCGCACTAAGGAGTCATCGGAATTCGGAAACTGGTCTGCAAGCAAGAAGATATCACCGACAAGATTGAGCATTTGATTAGCATCGGGATAATTCCTCGGCTAATCTAGTTTACGAGGGAATGGACTTATGAACGGCTGCAAAGCGAATCAACATGGATACTAACCAATATTTCCTCGGGTACCTCAGTTCAATGCCAATCCGTCGTCGATCAGGGAGGCATCCCTCAATTCGTGGCACTACTGTCTTCTACAAATCACGATGTATTTTAGCAAGCAATTTGGGCATTGGGAAATATTGCTGGAGACTGCACTGCGAATCGCAATATGATCATACAAGCAGGTGGCGTTGGCAAATTGGTGCAGATTGCAATGGCATTTGGCAACCAAAAAATTGTCAATCTTGCTTCCTGGGCACTGTCGAACCTCTGCAGAGGGTCACCATAACCAAATTTCTAAGACGTACATACAACAATCCCAGTATTCCTCAAGGCTGTCGTTGATGCCAACTTCGATCAGGAGATACTCACGGACTGTTGCTGGGCGCTGACTCGCCTTCTCCAAAAGCCAAGACCAGAAGTGGAGAATATGGTCCTTAAAAGTGGCGCAATCGAAAGATTTGTGTCCTTCTTTACAAACCCAATACTTCAGATACGCATTCCATCTATCCGCAACATCGGCAACCTCACCCTCTGTACTTGATATCTTATAGTAGCTGCCGACAACTCTATCATTGAAGAGATAATGCGTCAGCCAATCATCAAGAAGTCCTATGCACTTCTGAGTAGCAAAAGTAAGGCTGTGCGGAAGGAAGTGTGCTGGGTGCTATCCAATCTGGTTGCGCACAGTCCAGACAGCGCCATGAAAATCTTTGCGAATGAATTATTAGTCAAGCGTCTTGTTTAGCTCCTAAAAACGGATGCACACTAAGTCACATTGGAAATTTCAATGGTGTTTCTCAATTTCTGTCTTCAAGGGTCCCCGTAGTATGTGGTTAGGCTATGCGAGGAGGTTCAAGTCGTGCCTACCCTACTTAATCTATTGAAGTAACCAAATGAGCCGAACCAACTGGCAGCTGTAAAAGCCTTGAGTGAGCTGGTAAAGGCTGGATCCAATATCCAAGCAGGAGCGGAATGCACCAACCCAATTGCCAAGTATATAATCAATTCGCCTGGTCGCGAACTGATCGAGGCTCTGCTCCTTTCTCAGAACGAAAACATCTACAAAGAAGCGTTCGAACTCATGACAGGTTTGAGCAATGACGTTTGATATCAGCACATTATTGCCTTGACCGTTCATCAAGAAGCACTGAACTTCAGCCGAAATAGATTGAATAGCCCATTAATTTTCGATATTCCATATCGAAGACTTCATGGAGAACTCCGTTCGAACGCATACGCATTTGCCATCCATAGACAGCCGTCCCCAACCCAAGCTGTTGAGGATGGCTGCACCGCCGTTGCTTACCGGCTCTTCGCTCGCAAATATCCTTAGGCAGCAGGTGTCCAGACTCGACAAAAATGAAACTCGCAGATACAAGGCAGCCACTAAAATTGAACAGAACTAGAAGCAGTTTATTCACAACCAAGCATACTTCTACAACGTCATCCTTCGCCACCGTGAGGAGAAGGAACGGGAGCAGCAAAAGGATACTGCACGGTCATTGCTGGCTGTTTCGATGGAGAAGTATGAACATCGGAAGAAGGTGGAATAGATCATTCAGAAGACCACAACAATGCATGAACAGCAATCTAATAAACACTACAACAGCTGCCTAGCCAAAATATCAGATGCAGGGATGTACCGATCGACAAAACGATCAGCAGTGTCGGCCAAAAGTAGTAATACCAGTTCAAGACTCCGTGATGAGCATGACAAAACAGAACGAAACTTTTCGTTGGCTACGCTGGCAATGTTGGAGCAGAAGCAGTAGCATGCAGCGTTGAGTCTCAGCAGGCAAACTGAACGGCGAAGACAGAAGTGTAGGTAGCAGGCTGAAAAGCTCGTCAAGGCAAAGAGCAGACACCAACAACACTGCGAATCTCAGCAGAGGAGGATGCTCGATAAATGCGTGAGCACTTTCTAACGACACTCTTCGTACCGATAGCAACTCAACCGTGCAGAGCTAGGACTGTTGTGTGAGAAGCTCCACACTAAGCAGGAACAGATGGAGCACGCCAAGAACGTTCGAGAGTGCTAATAAGAACTCCGAAAGAAGAAGATTCTTGAGGAGATCAATACGAGCAAACTACGGTTGGTTGAAGCAGAGAAGAAGCGATAGCAGCTAAAACACGTTCAGAGTGAGCTGACCAAGCTCAGCAGGTACGAACCAAAGTTATGTAGTGTGCGGATGGCTGAAGTACTCAAGCGAAGCAAGATGGCAAGAGAATCAGTGGAAGCGAAGAGACAAGCTCAAGTTGCGAAGAAAGCACAGCGCTACCGACAGATAGCAGCCTATCGGAAGGAGTGCGAAGTAATCAAAGAAGCCAGCCGAATGGGTCACTCCAATCGATTAGCTATGCCTCGATGAAGGCTCCAAACCAAACTGATACCATTTTAGCTCTTATTATAATGCTCAGCTTTCGTGGGATGCTTCGACGTATATCCTTCGGTTTCACCACCGTCACGAAATCGTTCTACATGCGTAAGCTACCCGACCAGTACATACGGCTGGCAAGCGAAGAAGGTACAAGGGGAATCAATTAACACAGGCAAAGCCATTTTTCGAGAGGCGCTGGAAGAGGGGAACATGGAATGCTACTTCCCCTTGGTCGAGCAGTTCACCACGCAGCTGTAACCATCAACATGCGGTCCAACGAGCTTGGTGATGGTTCTTAACAGCCTGGGCGTCGACCCAATGAAAAAATGGAAGGGAGGCTGGCGATGGTATACCGAGTAGAACCTCAACCTAATGACAAAAGAGATTCTTGCCAAGGGTTTGCATCTGGAAAGCTGGACGCACATTGCTCGGCATAACCACCTCGACGTAACGACATTCTACTACCCCGATGCCAAAATCGTGGATCAGACTCAAAGATAGAGACGTAAACCTGACTGCAGCTGTGATAGTTCCCTTCTGCTCAAGACCGCTAGTTTTGAGACCTTCCGAGAATGCGTACTCAGCTCAGCTCGAAGAGATGGCTTCATCTTAACACTCAATCATTCGCGTAAGCAGATGCAACAGACCGGAAGTGGACATTACAGTCCCATCGGCGGTTACAATAGGAAACGTGGACTAACTCTAATGCTGGATGTCGCGCGTTTCAAATACCCAGCCTACTGGTGTGACACTCGTCGGCTGTACGAATCACTATCTGAAATTGACCCAGATTCACAGTTGCCTCGTGGCTACGTGTTGGTGTCGCGACAGCTTTCTACCCGCTCCGAAATCTGTAGTGTTGGAGTGGACTATCCCACAGTCCGAACCTTCCATCGATTGCTCTATCAATTGGTAAAGGAAAACCCCAACCAGAAGCAGTTGAACATCGATTTTGTTGTGAAAGTACTCAATATGTTCGACGAGGTTCTCCGATCTACTTGGGTGTACTTCCTGTTCGAATTGGATACCCATGGGGATGTTGAAAGATCTGCCCTCTACCACGATATCAAACACGAGAAGGATTTCGTCGAGTTTTAGCAATCCTTAAGAACTGCTTAGCTATCCGGAAGACTAAGCCAGGACTTTCGGTAGCTCAAACGGCTCATAGAGTAGTTCGAGCTTGGTCACTTCGACGAGCTTGCATACATCTTGTTCCACAGCTTACCGAAAGAGCTGTTGGCACTTGTTGATCCTACAAGCGCCCTCGCTAAATCGTGCATTAAATCTTTCAGGAGGAGCTTTGGACTTGTTCGTGAGCATAACCGCGAGGGTTAGTACTTCTGATACCCTTTATATATTTGAAATACAGTTAATATTCATGTCGCGAGCTTTCGAGCCAGAGCTAGATTGGTCAAAGGAGCGTTCACTGTTGCTTCAGCGAATTGAGCTGCTACAGGAACAGATTGGGGAGTTCAACAAACGCGAGGAAGACAACAAGAAATTTAGCGATACGTTGATGACAGTGGTGAACGATCTCAGCAATGAGCAGTCTCGGAATCGGGAGGCCGAGCTCGAGATACGCAATCAGCAACTACAGCAGTAGATTAGCAACGTTGAATTGAGGCATCAAGATATTGTGCAGCACTATGAGACGCAACTGGAAGATCTTAAACATGAAATTCGGGAGATGCGAAGAGAAAACAGTCAGTTGCTTGTCGAGATGGAACGCAACAAAATCAATGGGGAGAGCAAACTACGTTTAAGTTAAGAGGCACTTCACGAACGAGATATGCGGATTGACAAGCTCGAGCGCGAACTGCAGCAGGAAAAAATCGTGTGTGATCGAGGCCAAAAGGAATTCGAAAGGTTAAGAGAGTGTTATGATCAAATGACAACATAAGCTGAGCAACCACCGGAAGATTCAAAGCCCACCCGCCGTAGGGAGAGCAGCACAGAGGAGTAGCTTCGCGCTAGCCACTTGAGCACCAGTTATACTCGCCAACGGACTACCCCTACCCAACCACAGGAGTGGATTCGAACATCTCCCGCCCACAACACCGAGGGTAGTGAGAACAACATGAATGTGAGCAACCTCAACCAGCGACGTCAGCGAGTTCAGTAGTTTATGAAGAAAGATAAGAATGAACTCAAACTTATGGTTTCGACATTGCTGAAAGCGAAGGGGCAGCTGGAAGTGGGTGGACAGAACCTCTCCTTCCTGGAGCGATCGACACATCGCAGTTCATTCGGACAGTCAGCCAACCGTACATTTCTCAAGTGACAGTCACCCCCTATCTCTATCATTTATATCTTATGGCGCATCGACAACCGTCGATCACTGCAGCTCCCGAAAGCAGCAACTTCTTCGTGAGAGTGACTCTGCTCTCACTCAGCGGACGCAAGGACAACAAGACCTTCCGGGTGGTGCTACTCAAAGGTACTTGGTTAATGCAGCTCAGGTGTGCAGATAGTAGCTTCTACGAAGTATCCCTGGCGGATGGAGAATGGAATGCTGAACTTCTAAACCACCAATCTGGACTTCGCTTTGCTCAGCTACAATGTCAAGCGACCAAACAATGCCGAACTGAGCATTGTGTTGTATGAGCTGCAGGAGCAGGACCATACTTCAGAGGATGAAATTGGATGCATCAACATTCCTATATCCGAACTGGTGGGAGCCTTAGTCGAGAAGAACATCACTAAGCATGAAAAGAAGGACAACATTGAACCATACAAACTTCAGTATTGGATCAAAGTCGATCGGAACCGGCCGGAGGGGTATGGGCAACAGTTGCCACAGCAAGCAGTCTCTACGATCTAACCTGCAGAGGTTGCTGCTGAGCCTGCCGAACCGGTTTCGCCACCCAAACCGGCAGCAATCGAGGATGAACCTCCCATGACTCCTGAAAGACCAGAGCCGACCGGAAAGATACGAGCAATTGAGTAAGACTAACTCATCAAAGTGGAAGCTGAGGCAGAATAACCCAAACCCCAGGAAGACTCAAAGGAATTGAGTCTACTGAATGTGACTGAGGAAGTTTCCGAAAGGCCCGGTGAAGTTAGCGAAAACCCTCTGGAGCCTCCTGTCGAACCAGTTCACGAAGACCAGCATTCCGAGGAAGTGAAGAAGAGCGATGTGAAGCTCAAACACACCGTTTCGATGGACGCCGACAGAATCGTAAAGAACCTGGAAGGAGAGAAGCCCAAGTAGTAACCTCAATCAGCGAAGTTTAAACTCGAAGGTAATACGCGCAAGCTTGCAATTGCAGTAGTCGTGGTACTGTTGCTCATCTATTTCCTGTTTCTACGAAGTGGACCGAAACCCGAGTCTGAAGAACGCATCAAAGATGAAAAACCAACCAAGCCTAAGAAGAATAAGAAGAAGTCCAAGGTATGACTGATTGCATCGCCAATAGATGTTTAGTGCACGTCACTTGTGTCGAGTACGCTTGGCCTTGCCCACAAGTGCGTTGACGTTTATTGAAATCCGCAAAGGCTTCTTTGGCTTGGTTGCGGTAGGGCCTATCTAGAAGGGAGAAGTGGTGCGTTGCGCACGTTAATGCTACCTTGTGGTGGCGGCTGTATTGGCAGAACACAAAATCTTTTCAGCGGTACTGAGAGTTGGCATCCGGGCGTGCACCTTCTTCTTCTTGTCCGATACGAATTCCTTTTCCTCTTCCGATATGATGCGCTCCTCTACCACCGATAGCTCGCTCATTCCGTAGCGGTCCAGCATTGACGTTGTATGTACTAAGCGCTGAGGCGTACGAAGGATTGGAAAGGGAGTTCGTTTATCAAGCTCTTCATCACAGGTGAGATCGTCGTAGTCCACAGGTGTTGGTTCTGGTTTGCATGAACCATAGCTTTAAGGTTCATGTCGGAAGTAAGTGGATTGGTCGGGGTAGTACATTGTGCTGCTGAATACTGGCGACTGAATAAAGTATGAGGCTTCTGCTGGCTCATTCGGGTTGGGAACAGGATACTTCCCTTTCGCGCTGACCCTAGCCTCTAGCCTTCTGGACAGTTCCAGCATCTTTTCATACTAGCCCATCAAATCTACAGACTGACAGCGTAAGTGCATCTTCCGCTCCTCTTTGAAGCCCTTTGAATTTGACTTCGGTTTAGACTTCGCAGGATTGCTTGGAGGCTTCTTGCCCGTACTTTGCTTACGCTTCTGACTTTTCAAACTCGTTTTGGAGTCTTTGCTGACACCACCGACCCGAGTAGTATGTATCGATCGCTGGCTGTGGCCGTACTAGAAGGATGTGAGGCTACGCTGGGAAGGTGCAAGATCCTTACGCTGTGGCCGCTTCTTAAACATCGTTAGCTAATTTTAAACTTCACTTGGTACGGGAAGCCAAACTAGAATCAAGCAGCTTTCGCTCTTTGGCGTGTCGAAAGCGGAAATCATTGGTGGTGAGTTCTTGCTTCTCCAGCAGATCATCGGTGTGGAGGACCAGTTCGTTATCGAGTGATCGCAAGGTTGAAGCTAACTGTCTTGACAGGGTGTCCTGTAAACTCTGGTAGCGTTGCTGCTCCTTGTCAAGGCATATCTTTATCTGGATATTCTTCTGGCGGCTCAGTTTATCGGCTTCCTTCTGCAATTCTTCCTACTTCTTCTGGCGGTACTTCTCAGCCTACTCGAATTTCTTGAGCTTTGAGGACTGTAGTTCCTTGGAATGGTACTACCGAGCCATTGCTGGCGGAGTGCTACGGGCCAACTGGTGCACGTCCAACTCCCTGCCAAGCTGCTCCTCAATATTTCTCTGCCTTCAATTCATTCGTACGTTGGCTTCCTCGTGCATTCTGCTTTCATGCTTGATGATCCTATCGTGCTCCTCTTGCACCTTTGCCTTCAGCTTTTTGTAGTGAATCTGAAGGGTCTTATAATCCTCATCCTGCTGTTTCTTCAGGTCATCCATCTTCGTGTGATTGTGTTGTACCTCCAATAAATGCTTCCTTGCCATATTGTCTTTCCGTTACTTCTCCAGCTCCTTGGTCGTCTGCCCCAACTCCTTTGATAGTGAGGCTAGCTTGGGATAGTCGTTGCTGGCTTCCGCTAGTTTATATTGCTGCTGAAGTTGGGAACAACGATCAATCAGCTGCTGCTCCCTGGACTTCACGACTGACTTCTCCATGAATTAAAATATGGGTGTATACGGCATCTATTCATGCGTCTATCACTGTTCCTTCTCCTTTTCGAACAAGTGCTTCCAGAAGGACCTTTCAACGAAGTCGCTGCTGAAGTCGTACTTCTTCAGTTCGGGTTCAGGCTCTTCTTACCAGTTCAGCCCGTTGGGGTTTAAGCCTACCAGGCGATAGAAGCTGTTCTGCATACCCAGGAACACTGCAATCGAGAGGTAGGAATTGAAGAACAAGTAGTACAGGGTCTTCTCAGCACTGATCGGAGCTCCAACCGAGTACTTGCATTGTCGCCTTGCGAGTAATGCACCAATCATAGTGCCGGTGACTAGCAAGCCGGTATCAGCGATGTTCCAGTTGGCGAATACCTGCCTGACAGTGGGATTAATGACGATTGGTGGGTAGGGTGGCCTCTTGTTGTTGTCGCCGAAGAAGAGATTTGCTTCCCCAATCTTGAAGTTATGCACCCAGCCGAAGAACCTATTGTGGTCTGTGAACATGAGATAATCAATATACGGATATACTCCTGGGAAGTCACTTGCGTAGTTCATCCTCCAACTTCTTCTCGAAGGCATCCAGGTACTTGAGCATGTCCTCCTGGTACTCAAGGATCCTGTCGTACTACTTGGTGGCCTCCAGGTAGTGGTCCGATTGGTTATGCACAAGCGTAGCTGACTATAGCTCGCGTTCCAGTTCTTGAAGTTGTCGATTGAGCAGCTGCTACTGCTTCTTCCTCGCGTATTCCTCAACCAGCTCGTTGATACGTTGTTGTTCCCGTTGCTGTTACTCCACCTCCTGCAGCTTCGATTCACGGTATTCGCGGTAGTCCACATCATCCACAATCTTTTGTGGTGCGAGAATCTCCAGAGCATCGAGATATTTGCTAAGCCGACGATGTGCCTGCTCTGTCTTGAATGCTACCACCTGAATAGCAAACTGGCTACCTTGTCGATATCGCTGCTCGACATCAATTGTTTTTTGGTGCATTCATCGCGCAGGTGCTTGAGCACTGTTGGAATTAACTTATCCTTGAGATAGCCCTCGACCTCCTGCACGTACTACGTGAATTTGAACTCCGAGATGGCGTGATCTAATTCACCCGGCTTGCTTGCCATATCGAATTCAAATTAATTATGAGGAAGAATAAGGGTTCATAGCTGGCATTATAACTCGCAAATAAACATGGAGGACATCTCTACGGAGGAGGTGAGGCTGCTCCGACGGTGGATCAGCTGCATTGCAGTCGTGAAGTTCGACATCGATGAGGGTACGCACCGTCAGGTATTTTAGGTCAGATGGTGGAGCACCTACTCCCACAAAATAGTCTTAGCAAGGCCGAGGAAAAGTCACTGGCAATGCTGGCCTTTCCCGATTCCAATTCGTTTGATGGGCATGAGGGCACGTTAAAGTACATATTTCGGCTGAGGCGATAGGCTGGAGGCTACAGCTTCGGATTCACATGCTTTAAGCAGAAGAAAGACCCTAAACAATTCCGCGGCTATTTCCAGAAGTCGCTGGTGGTACTCAGTGACATGCCGCTGCTGGAGTTCTATGAGAAGCTCGCTGAGTTTTTAGTATTCAAGGCCTTTCCGAATAATGAATGCGCAATCGACCAGCTGCAGGTAGAACAGGATGCAATTCAGACCGTCGTGAGGCAGATTGCGCAATGGCCGAACCCACAACCGTACGCTACCGTGCAGCTCAACGTACTGGGCTACCAGTTTCAAGTGGAAGTACCTGGGTACCTAAAAGGACATCTCCCACCGGAACCACAAGAACTGCTGGCAAAGGAACACAACCTATCGAACCTATTGAGGATAGAAACTATTCAGAAAATGGGTTTCTTTCAAGATTCTCTGCTCTTCGAACCGTTTAAAGACGCTGTCGAGTTGCTGTGGCATCTTTGGGAAATGGTGCTGCTCAACAAGCCGTTTCTAGTGTTATCGGATAAGCCCCATCATGCATGCCACGCTGTGCTCGCCTCCATCAGCTTAATAAGCCCGCTGGAGTATGCCTCAGACTATAAGACATACCTCACTGTCTACGACCCTGACTTCCCCATGATTCAGAAGCAGGTCGAAACTAAATCCGTAAGGGAACTCATTGTTGGGGCAACCAATCCCCTGTTCTTGAAAGTTCTCAAGAACTTCCCTTGCACAATAAACTTAGAGGAGAGTTATAAGAAAAACGCCAAACAGTACAGCCCCTGCCTGACATAGGTTGCAGACATACACACAACCCGACAGGAACTTCTGCAAGCAACTTCTGGACAGCTCAAGCGAGGAAAAGATGGCCATAAACCAAGCCCTCCTGCGCAAATATTTCCGTCGCTTCACCGAGCTATTCCTAGATCGTTTCGACTAATACTTCCGACTGCAGAAGAATGTAATACCCAACACTATGCAGGACCTCAAACGATTCGATCGCAGCGAATTTCTAAAGTATTTGAAGAAGCAAGAAGTGGTGGCACCGAACTGCTTCGATTCGCGATCTCAGCAACTGCGCCTCTACGAATAGTTCTGTGAAAGCAGCAACTTCCGCAAGTATTTGTCAAACTACAACGTAATGAGGCTGCAGCCCTGACGATACTTCACTCTAGCTCTTCGAAGTCGGGTTCGTAGTCGATGGTGTCCCAAGGTTTTAGCTGCGGTGGCTACAGGGAAACGTGCAGTGAAGGTAGTCCCGGTAACTTTGCTTTCTTCTTTTTCTTGCGGCGGGAAAGTGCTAGACGTGCCTACGCTGCACTCTCCTCCAGCACTATTTCGCGTGGTTTTATTGGATCCTCCTCGTTTAGTTTTAGTTCGCTTTCTATCTCCTTCTCCGATCGCACGTTTAATGCACTGTTATCGAGTTCTGTTGATGATTTTCGCTGCTGACGTTGGAGTTGGCGATAGCGCGGTCGAGGCTTCGATGGTGGAAACAACCGATGATGAATGACCTGCGTACTCTACTGTAACTTGGACAGTAGCTCATCAGCACCATACTTTACAGTATGGAGCTGACTTGTCTTCTGTTGCACCTCCACTGACCTTCTATCTTCGATGGTCTTGAATATGACAGACTGAATGAGCGGTAGGCGTAGCTGTTCGATACTGCGCGAGTGCCTGCTATCAGCTGGGCTGTCCTGGTTGAGGATAGATTCACGCCCTACTAAATCAACGATGGACACGTCCTTCTGATTGCAGCGATTCACATAGCTGATGAACCTTCGGTCGTTTTGTTCCTTAGCATTCATGTTCGACTTTTCACGTAGGTAGTCGTTGCGGAAGAGTTGGCTCAAGCCCACTGGTGACTGCCGGTTCCGCTTAGCCACCAGCATTTGCGGCCGGTGTATAATGTCATAGTCCATTTATTACGATGTGGTGGTATGGTTCACTCGAAAGCATACCAAAGCCAAATCATGCCTGCAGAAACGTATGTTCGAGAAGAATGCCCACTCGCAGCCGCTCCTTCGGATTCTTCTTGAGTATCTTGGAGATGAAATCGCGGAAGTCTGCTGAGACCTTGGGTGAGTCAGGAAATTTGATTTCATCGGTGACCTACGTAACCTCGCAAGCGGTACAATCTTCATCAGCTATTGCTAGCAGTTGATGTCGAAGGGAATATCGCCGTACACCATCTCCCATGCAAGGATACCCACTGCCCAAAGGTCCACCTTCTCATCGTAGTTTTCACCTTTCAAGATTTATGGAGAAACGTACAGAGGTGTCCCGCAAAAGGTGCTACGTAAGTTGAGGTTGTGGTAGACAGCCCAGCCGAAGTCACAGATCTTCACAACACCACGCTCCATAACGATGTTCTCTGGCTTGATATCCCTGTGGATAATTTTGAGGGTGTGTAGATACCTGACCCCCTCACATATTTGCCGGAGAATAGGCGCGATTGTGGACTACGGGATAGACTTATTATGAATCTTTGCCTTCTGGATGAGACTAAGCAGTTGCCCCTCAGAAGAGAGCTCGGTTATGAGGAAAATTTCGTCGACGGAGCTAAAATAACCGTAGAGTTTGGTGAGGCTTGGATGGTCGCAGTAGGATTGAATCTTGATTTCACGGATCAACTGGTGCATGATGTTCTCCTTGAGTATCTTCGCTTTGTTGATGACCTTCAATGCGCAGATGAAACCCGTCTTCCGATGCCTAAATAAATTTATGGCCTACCTTGCCACGAACACTGAACCGAATTTGCCACGTCCCAGCAGCACTCCCAGCACGAAGTCCTCTTTGCGAAGGCACCGAACATCACTAACAGGCTAGCGGCAGGACTTCGCTTTTATTGACATCTCCTTGTACGTTGAGTTTGTGGAAACGCTTTCCTTCAGTTAGCTTGTCTTCTTCTGCATCGCTCCCTCCAACATGTAGGGACTTTCCCGTGGACTTAAGTTGAGTTACTGCTCGTCCTCCAACATAAACGACGAAAGCCGCGGCTCTTTCCTAGAAGTTTCTCTTGAAGGACTGTTTGGGCTTAGCTGCTTCATGTTTGACTCTTTGCCATTAGAGCGTGGGGATAATTATTTCTAGTGCGAAAGTCCCTACTCGTAGGTCTTCTTGGCTGCACGCATTATTATCGATTATAGTCATATCATCCACAAACCATCGGAAAGGGAGTTTTGGTTGTTGCTTTACCTCGGTGAGTCATCGCTCCAACAATATCCTTGCTTTCACTGGATTTCAATAGTGATCCAGCAATATGTAACTTCATCTGCGCCGCCGCTCCTGTTGTGGTTTAATAATTAATCGTTAGATGGAACGTAGGAGTATTAGTCCCGCTATGGTCAGCCCACAACCATCCATGGGGTTTCAGCCGCGAAAGTTTTCCGAACAGAGAGGTAGATCCCCTCAAAGACATCAACTTTAAGGGAGGGCTCTAAGCCCACGTTCTATCTTGCACCAGGAGTACTACCCTAAGACACCTACGCACACTTCCAAAGTTTCCACGCGCTAATCCCATCTTAGCCGACGATCCAGCCTCAACGATGTTAAGTCTGTGGAAGTGAGAGTCGGTTCCCCCCGGGAGGATCCCACAGCTATCTTCAGTATGTTGTCTCACCTCCTGCAAAATGAAGATAGCATGGTCCAGCGCTACCGTTAAAAATTGGATCAGGCAAAAGCAAAGGTGGCTACTGGCTTCTCTCATCTCAAAGAAGAGCTGGGAATGATACTAGACCGGATAGAAACAACAATGTGCGAGGATCTCAATGCGCAATACCGACAGTTTATATGTCTGTTCGAGTCAACCAAACAATTAATCCATTAGCTTTACGAGGAGAAGGTGAGGTACTTTGAAGCAGCCGAACGCCACCTCCAAGACTTTAACAGACAGGACCAGCTCCAGAATAGAGCTAGCAGCAACGATGGACTGCTCAAAAGTATTCGCGAACAAAATGCCAAGGCTATATTCGCGAGAAAGTACTAACTGTTCTACAAGGAGAAGTAGGAGGATTTCGCTGGGCTGGCAGCTCGCAGGAGATAAATCGGAGAGGTTTTGGAAGCAGACATCTTCGACTACAGTGGTATGTGAGGTGGTAACGCAGCGAACAACGCCAGACTACGCCAACTCAAGAAGGAATTTCAAAGGCTCACGGAGTCGCTGTTTAAACCCGCAGTATCGAACAACCCATATAACTGATCTTGAATTGTCCATGAACCAAATCACAATCATACCAGACCTTGGTTGATCTTTTCCTCCAGCCTTTTGATATCTGGGAGGAGCATGCTGAATTTCGCCTTCACTGAACGCTTGATCCTGAGGTACTACTTATAGGAATCCTTGCTGCCGAACTGAACCTCAAAGGACTACCATTGTGCCCATAAGTGCTGCACGTCGTCGTCAGGGTCTGAGAACTGGCTCGCATAGATATAGACGCCACGGGCTCGATCAATTTCACCCATGTTCTTTTCCAGGTCGGCATACTTCAATGCCATCAGAATAATCTCCTCCTCCTTGAGTTTTTGAAGGGCTGATTCGAAGATTGCGCGAGTTTTGGTGATGCCCAATAACCCAGCAACCTTTGCTATGTATATGCTGTAGCATTCGTAGCGTTCCTCGTCCTTGACAGCATTGACCATTCTATCGAGGATCTCGACTGTATGGGAATATAGCCCATACTCCTCTTCGAATTCGGCATACATAAAGTAAAAGATTTTACATCTCTCCTGAGGAACCTCCTTTAGCAACCTCTCGAAGATGGAACGAGCACGTTCTACTCCCACCCCGTCACTGCCGTATCGCTCCACGAACCGAGAGATGTATGATAGCCAAATTTCATATACGTTGGGCCACTTGAAATGTCCGACTGCAAACTCGAAGACTCGAAATACCTCCTCGAAATGAGCATTCTCCCAAAGCATGTTGACATAGTTGAGAAGCATCAACGGAGTAAGAGAACGATGCTCCTTACAGCGGTTGTAAGCCATCTTGCTCGTCTCGAAAGTACCCACTTGAAGTTAGATATCAATGTAGAGCTACCAGATGAGTGCTGCAGATTTGAGGATGTCGTCAATGTTTTTGATTTTGAGATTATCCGCATCTATCCTCCTGCGGAATAGAACGTGTTTGACAACAGCAAGCGCATCCTTTGGATACCCCTCTTCGATAAGTATCTCAGCCCAGCGAGTCCAAACGTTGATGTAGTCCTCGATAGTTTTGTAATTGACCATCGTTGCCTCGTAGAAGTTATCGTTGCAACGGCCCAAATCCCTGAGTTCTTGGTACAATTTGCCTCCATATATCCATATTTCAGAATATCGACCATTCTCAGCCTCATCCGACTTTATTGTCTCCTTTGAACGAGCAATGGTCTTGAAACAGTCCTCAAGATTACCGGCTTGTCTGTGGAGGTCGATCAGCTTGAGCCACGTCTTCACATCGTTCGGGTTTTTGCGGATGTTAATGTTGTACAGGAGATAGGGACGCCTATGCAGGAGTCTTTCGAGTTTAGCTAAGCGCTCCTCCACCTCAGCGTCCATCAAGTCTTCTGGGACGACTCCTTATTTTTCTCGGACATCTTTGTTAGCGAGAGCGTTGATCATCTCCTCTTCGAATTTACAGTAAGCATTGAAAATGAGTCCAAAATCCTTGGCACTGTCGATCGAGTTCAATGCGCTTTCGAGGGTCTCCCTGGCTCGTTCGAACTGGCCCAGTCGAATAAAATAGTCGCTCAGTTTAACCCAAAGTGCTCCCAGCTGTTCAGGATACTTTTTGATCCCCTCAGCTAACAGTTGCTCGCCGTTGACTGAAGTAATTGCTTCGGGGTCTTCGATTATCACGTTGACGAGATCCATGAAGAAGTCGTACTTCGACTTGCCAGCTTTGCTGTTGTAACCCTAATCAAGTAAAATATCGTTCAGGATTTTGGCGCAACTGTTCAGCTCTCCTCTTTCTTTCAGGTATGTTGCGAAGATCTCCTTGTAATCGGGGTTCAGTTTAAGATAACGCGGGATGACTTGCATTGAGGTCTTTGGGTTTTAGAGGCTCAGGACCCACGGTGCATACTTTGCCCAAATCTTCTCGTGCTGAGTCAGTGGGAGATTCTTGAAGGACCAGTTGTACACAAACCTGGCTCTCGAGATGAGGTTTTGGTTGGCCAGAGACTCGGCGTATATCATCCAAATGCGAGGTAGCTTCGGCAGCTGAGTGAGGCACCTCTCAAACAGCTTGTTCAGCTCGTTGTACTCCTTCGACAGTAGACTCCGCTGCGAGCAATAGTCAATGAACTCGGAGAGGTAGTTGTGCCAGATCTTGTAGGAGTTCGGCAGGCACCGCACTGCTCGTTCGAAGAGGTCGCGTCGTTACGGCCACTGAAGCAAGCGCTGGGCCTGAAGAACATTTGCCCATGACCGGATGGAATACTTGTTTGGATCGTCTTCGGGCAGTTCGTCGGGTGGTAGGTACCTGTTGATCTGAATCGTGCCAAACGTGGTCTGCCTCGGCTGAGGATGCTTCTATTAGTAGGAGTCGGACTCTTCGGTGTCGGTGCCTTTGTCCCGTCTGCGAGGCATCTCTTTTAAATTGTAATAACCAAGGAAGTGTGTCTCCGAAAGAGTTGGTTGAAGCAGTAACCAAGATAAACAAACATATATATCACTGCAGCTTGGCCTTTGAGAGGGACAGGACAATGAACGCGATGATCCTTGCGGAGAGTGATATTACCAGCAGCAAAACAAGTGATTGTGCCAAGCTGAGCTCAAAGCCAAGACTTTCGATTGGGGCTGACGTATTACTGTATTCATTTTTGGCGTATGCGATAAATGAATACTTCATAGGAGAAAGATAGTTAATCCACACAAGCCAGCCAGGAATATCCTTTCTGTTTTTGAAGTACCCACTGAATGCGATAAACGTGAGAGCGACTGTTGGAACCATTCCTGCAACAACCTTTTGGCTGTTGAAGAAGCTACTGATCATAAGCCCGTATGAATTTCCTGCAAAACTTACCATGAGAGTGATCAGTAAGCACATAAAGAAGTGAGAAGCTCCTGAACGCAGGTTCATCATCCAGTAGACAATAAGCGTATACAGGGTTGGACCTATGTAAGTCATGAGAAGTTCCATGATGTTTCTGCTGAGGAAATAGGCGAAGACGGAATACATCTTGTTGCTTTGTTCTTTGAGAAAGACTGGCTTTTCTGTAGGAAAGGTAAGCAATGATGCACTAAAAGCAGCGAAGAACTGAGCAACCGAAAAGTAAAAGAGAGCTCCATTTTTTGATGCGAAACTCTTCGAACTTAGGCTTGGGTCCGAATAATCGTCTGAGAGTTTCCAGAATACTGCTCCGCCGACCAAGCCAATAACAGTGGCTTGAAAGATCCTTGCCACAAACAGTTTAGGATTTCGCTTGATGTTCAGAAAATCTCTCCACATCAGGGTGGAGAGAACTCGACAGAAATTCGTTGAAGTAGGACGCTTTCGCCACATACCCACTTCAGACGCTTGTATGACCTGGGTTACCTTTGCAGCGAGCGTGAGATTATAGGTTTGGTAGTACTTGGGGTAGTTCGAGACGTTCTTCTTCGACTCGTGGTGCATTATCGACATGAAGTAGTCGGGCGGGTTACTGAACTCAGGACACCTGAACCCCATCTGCGAAAAGTACTCCACCGACTCCGACGCCAGTCCCTGGTAGACAAGGCGACCCTCGACCATG
>Ga0075152_10000425_pt1 | contig 31891 bp, 24 predicted proteins | sample JI61114C2DNA_FD_70964 | JGI IMG/M metagenome (GOLD analysis project Ga0075152, IMG submission 70964) | Wastewater effluent complex algal communities from Wisconsin, to seasonally profile nutrient transformation and Carbon sequestration -... | ecosystem: Engineered > WWTP > Effluent > Algae...
TGTCTCATTTTTTCGAGGAACTCGTAAAGATGCCCGAGAACCGTCTTTGTCGCGCAGCGTATCGCACTGCTCTCCTGGAACTCGAGGAAGAAGGCAAGATTGTCGTGCTCGACAAAGACGGACGAACTCCGGCACCGAAGCGGCGTCTCCATAAAGGGTCGCCGACTCTCGGTGACGGCTACCACGTCAAGTTGCGGTGAGTGCTGCCGCACCGGACGCCGCGCGCTGCGGGCGAGCGGCCGTCCGGACAAGCGGCATCTCGTTGAACGTTCGTCCATCGAGCAGCCGGCCAGCCTCTTTTTTTCGCACGCCTCCCCACTGCTTGAAGAAGAAGGGCACGTTTGCAGTACGGCATTGACGAAAGATGTCCTGCACCCATCGTTCTTCGATGGGTCTGGCACCTGGTCCAGACTCTCCGCCCACGATCACCCAATCGATACCCACCAGTTCGAGGTTCGGTAGACCTGCCAGGAGGGGCTCCAGGGACAGGAATCGAACGTGGGCCGGGACACGACGCAGCAGGTCGATCCGCGGCTGATAGGCGGGAGACTCGACGCTAACACCCATCCAGACGTTGTCGGGCCAGGGGAGGTCGGAGGCGACCTGCGCGAGGCGGTCGGCCCGCTTCGTCAGCACCTGGAACGTATGCCAGTGGGCTCGACGCATGGTCTCGAAGACCGACGCGATGAACGACAGAGGGACGCTGTCGTGAAACAGGTCACTCATCGAGTTCACGAACACCAGGCGGGGCCGGCGCCATGACATCGGCTCATGGAGCGCTTCGCGGACCAACTGCAGCTTTCCCGTCCAACGTGGTCCCTTTTTGCCGAGTGTCGTCAGCCCTTCATATGGGGCGCCGGGCCCGCTGAACCGATGGGCCATGCGCTCCGCATAACAGTGCTCGCAGCCAGGCGATATTCGCGTGCAGCCGCGAACGGGATTCCAGGTCGTCTCGGTCCACTCGATGGAAGAGATCGTGCTCATCGGCTCGCCTCCCGGCCGACGCGCGCACGAAGGGGTCCGTGGTTCGCCGCGGCAGAGGTAGGAACTGTACATCTGCTCACGATCCGCTGCAAGATGGAAATCGCGGCCCGGTGAGCTGCGGGGGCGCCCGCGGTCGGGATCTTGGCACGCGGATGCCATGGAAGGGGCTAGCTCATGCCTCATCAGCCCCAGGCACCGGGAGCCCCTGTGCTGTGAACCAGGCAACGATTGGCGTGAGCTTCGAGCTTCGAGCCCGGACGCGTGAGCAAGCTACCCGCGAGCACGCTCACGAAAGCGCCCGCCTTGACACAAGGGCGAGGGGAAGCGGCGGCGGCCAGCCCGACCTCGGGATCTCGACGGCGGCTGCTAGCTCGTGGCACAAGTTCGGGCTAGAGTAACTAGCCCTGGAAGTGGGTTACAGCGGAGTCACACCACGCGTCAGGGGCTGTGCTCCCGCCATTATGTGCCAATTCGGTATTGCGGGGCACAATAATTCTGCATCCAATCCAACGACTCAGATAGCGCTAGAACTTGCGAGTGCTCTTTTGCGTAGGCACGAGCGATCTCCGCATCCTGGATATAGACAGCGTTCTCAAGAGAGTTGGTGGAATTGTCTGTGAAATTGAAAGAGCCCGTCCACACCGCGTAAGGTTCAAGTCGTGAAAAGTCATCTGCAAACGCCGGTTCTCCCGAACGACAAAATACAACAAACTTATGATGGCAACGCGGGAACGCAGATGGGCACGGCAGAGGCTACGGGCGAGGTCGGTGTGGGCGGCGTGGACGAGGGCAGCGCGAGCGCCAGGAGGCCCGCTACGGCCGCGGTGCATGCGGCGGCGATCCCGGCGACCCAGGCCCGTTGTCGCCGCTGGCCGGCGCGCACCAGGCCGGCGCGGAGGATCTCGAGGCTGCGCGCCAGGTCGGCCATGCTCGACAGGCGATCGGCGGGCTCGCGGGCGGTGCCGCGGCGTAGCAGGTCCGCCACGGGCCCGAGGGCGGCCGCAAACTCGCCGGGCTCGATCGCGTGGGTGCGGGTCGTCGCGCGATCGACGAGCGGACGGCCGGTCAACATCTCGTAGAGCACGGCGCACACCGAGTAGATGTCGCTGCGGGGGCTGGCTCCGCCGTCCATGGCGAGGACCTCCGGGGCGGTGTAGCCGGGCGTGCCGACCGCCTCGAGCTCGCCGGTGGCGTAACGCTCCTCGGCGGGCGTTTCGGGCTGTCTCTCGGGACAGGTTATGAGCCGCTCAACCGGCGTCGAGGCGCGGATAGACCGCGCCGTCGAGCATCTCGGGGACGGAGTAGGTCAGGCCGGGGAGCTGCTGCCAGCTCGGGTCGCCCTCGCGGGTCTGGACCATGTTGGCCCAGTGGAGCACGCGGGTGCCAAGGCGGTCGGTCGACATCTGCATCTCGAACACCCACGCGCCGCCGATCTCGACCATCTGGCCGAGGCCGGTCGTGGCGCCGCTGGTGCCGCGCAGGCGCGGGACGAAGGTGATCTGCACGTTGCCGTTCGGGAGCACTGTGCCGAGCAGCGTCAGGTGGGCGATCCGCGAGGCCGGGCCGCGCTGCGGCATCGGCTCGCCGACGTCGTACATCAGCACCGCCGCGACGCCCCAGAAGTAGCCGTTCGCGTAGCCGCTGACGTGCCAGACGGTCTGGTCGACCAGCCAGGTCAGCGTCGCGTCGTCGGGGTCGAAGTTCAGGGCAGGCAGGTCGATCGGCAGCACGTACCAGTAGGTGTCGGCCAGCCAGCGCCACTGCGCTCGGGTGTCGTTCGTCATCGCGCGTTCCTCCTCGATAGGGACTCGAGGATAGACGATCCGCGGCCGCGTTGGTCGGGCTGTCGGCGAGGCGGACTCTCGATGTGTTGTTGGGCGCGGACGCGCAGAGCACGGTGGCGGATGAGGTGGTCACCCCGGAGCTGATCCGATCGTGTCTTGTACGTCGGACATCGTCTCTCCTCGGCTCCAGCGCCGCGGTGCGGCGCGGCGTCACGGCAACAGCCGGTATGGACGCTCGACGATCGGCCCGTCCTCGGGCCCGCGCCAGTGCGGCGTGATGAACCGTTCTTCCTGGTCCTTCCACCCGGGGTTGGCCCGACGGCGGTAGCCGCGTACGAGACAGCGGCGGATCTGCTCGCGGCTCACCGCGCCGTGCTTCGCCTCCTGGATCGCCCTGCGCACGTGAATGTCGAGCGAACCCGGCAGATAGTACACCCGCTCCTCGGTTCGACGATCGCGCCGGGGGCCGTCCGGACGCGGGGTGGACGGCTCCTTGACGTCCCACTTCCCCCGCCGCGAGGTCGCCTCGAGGGTGCCCGTCCTGGCGCCGTCTGTCAGCAAGGCGCAAGTTTGCGCCTCGCCGAAGACCCGCACGCGCGGTCTCGCTGCGCGTGCTGACCGGACACGAGTGTAGACTCGACCATCTTGCCCGTCCCTCCTCACGATCAATCCACGCCCATTCGCAAGCCGCTGCGTGTCGTCGGGGTCGACGGCTGCAAACACGGCTGGGTCGCCGTCCGCCTGGTCGACGGGGCGGTGGAATGGGCAGGTGTTTACCCGGACTTCGCCACGCTGCTCGCGTCCGAGAACGCGACCGTGGTGGGCGTCGACATCCCGATCAACCTGCCCGCCACCGGTGCGCGGGGGATCGATCGGCTCGTGCGCGAGCTCCTGCGACCGCGCCAGAGCACGCTGTTTTTAATGCCGCCGCGTCCGGTCATGGCCGCGAGCACCCACGCCGAGGCCGTCGCGCTCTGTCGTGCGCTCGGGCTGCCGGGGATCAGCGCGCAGGGCTACGCGCTGCGTGAAAAGATCTTCGAGGTCGAGCGCGTGCTCCAACCCGGCCGCGTTGTCGTCGAGGTTCACCCCGAACTGTCCTTCACAGTCATGAACGGGGCGCCGCTCCTCGCGAAAAAGAGCTCGTGGACCGGCTTCGTGGAGCGCAAGGCGCTGCTCGAGCGGCATGGCCTCATGCTCCCGGGCGCACTCCCTGGCCTCGAGCGCGCCGCAGTCGACGATGTGGTGGACGCCGTCGCCGCGGCCTGGACCGCCCACCGCGTCGCGCTCGAGCAGGCGAGGGTGGTGCGAGACCCGGAGTAGCCAGAGAGCGCACTTTACGCGTAGCCGCGGCCGGTCTCGTCGATGGCGACGCGTCGCCGCGGCCGCCACCCCGTGGAGGCCTTATCTGGCAAGATGCCTCCCGCGATGATGACGGTCGACGCTCTGTTCGCGCAGCCTGACAACGAGGCGGTGCTGCGCCACCTGAACCTCCGCCGCCGGGCGGATGTGCTGTCATTCACGGCGGGGACCGACGGCAGCCCGTTCGATGAGGGCGGGCAGATCTTCTTTCACCGTTATGGTCGCCGCGTCCCCGAGGCGGCGCGCTGCTCGCTGGGCATCGTCAACATCCTCGTCCACGAACGCACGGCCCGGATCTTCGCGCTGCACCAGGGCCGCTTCACCATTGCACTGCGCCGCGACCTGTCGGGATACGGCGACCAGTGGTTCGGCGGCCTGCGTGGCCAGACGGCCGACGGAGACGTGGACCTGAGCGCCCTCGGGTCCGGATGGGTGCTGTTCCACTGGAACGATGACGAGGAAGAGGAGGACGAACCATTTTGGCTGGCGTATGAGCTCGCGGGGCGATGAGGCCCTGGCCCTGCAGCGAATGGAGCGACCGGCTCGCCGCGCGCGCTTGTCCCCCCTGGGGGCGAACCAGGTCGCCATCTCGATGAGCACGAGCAGGACGACGAAACCGCAAGCCAGCCAGAACGCCCCGCCGAAGGTCGCGGGCGGCGGGTGGGTCAGGGACGGCCGGCGCGGCGGCTTCGGGCGGGGTCGAGGATAGCGGCGGGGCTACGGTCGATGCTGACGGTCCGGGCCAGCGGGCGCGCCGTTCAATACGTCGGCAGCTCGCTCGGCCCGTTGCCGCAGCTCCTCGAGGCGGTCTCGCGGGGACTGATTGGGCGGGGAGGGTGGGTCGTTATTGGGGGGTACCATGATACTGCGGCCACTTTAGCCCAGCGGCGGCGTGGACGCAGGCGAACACGCTCAGGTCCGTTGGTCGAGCCCGACTCGGCCGCGGCGGCTCGGGTCTACACATTACGGTGCGCTCATTTGCGGGGAGCCCACGAAGGTCGTCATGTCCTCACCCCGTTCGTAGGCCTCGAACCAGGTGCGCGCGAACGCGGGGAGGGGCTCGTTCGCGGGGTTGTGATAGGGAAATTGTGAGAGCAGGATGCGAAACGTCGAGACGACGAGCTCCCACTTCGGCACGTCCTGGAAGGCCGCGTCGGCCGGGTTTCGTGGTCGTGGGCGGCGGAGCAGCCCGAGCCCGGCGAGGAGCTTGCGCCATCGGGTCGGCGCGGCTGGTGGAGGATCCGGCGCGACGCCGCGGTCGGCGGCCGGCACGACCTGCTCGAACCCGCGGAAGATGGCGAAGACGAGGCTGTACACGTGGGTGCGGGCCTGCCAGGTGACCCGCAGCCGGTACCACGGGTCGCGCACGACTGCGTTGAAGATGATGAGCGCCGAGCTGCGGTGCTCGATCTCCTCGACGAAGTGCCACATGAACAGGGACGCGACCCGCGGGTCGCCTGGCGCGAAGAGCTGGTCGCGGTTGTCGATCAGCATCTTGAAGAACGGCGTGAACGTGGCCTCGAGCGAGGCGATGTACGCGAGGTGGAACTTCAGCGGGTGGACGTCGAGGAGCGCGTCGAAGCCGGCGATCGCGGCGTCGAGCGTCGAGCGCAGCCCGGGGTACCGCCGGACGAGGGCCTCGACGTGGAGGCGGTGAGCGCGAGCGTGGATGGCCTCCTGCTGCATGAAGGCGTCGGCCTCGGCGGCGATCTCGGGGTCGTCGATGACGCGCTTCGCCCGCTTCATGACGGTCACGATGTAGCGCTCGAAGGCGATCGCCAGCACCCCGATCGCGTTGGTGAGGAACGCGAAGTCGGGGTTCGTCGGGTGCCACTGGAACGGCACGGTCTCGTCGAATGCGAAGGGGATCTTGCGGATCTTCAGGTCGGTCATGGCGAGGGCGACAGCTCGGGGCGCAGTCTGCCACGTTCGTGCGCGCACAGGGACGGGCAGCGCCAGCGCCGAGCCCGGGGATCCCGGGCGACTGCTCCGGTCGGGGCGCGTTCGGGCGCGGCTTGGCGCGCTTCGCGGGGCCGTGGCTCGGTCACCTCGCCGCGACGGTCGACGCTGCGGGGGATCTCTATTTCATGTACATCACGATGCCGGTCGGGGACGTCTACCGCTGGCGTGTCGCCAAGGTCACGGCGGCCGGGGTCCTCGCCTGGGACAAGACGCTATATAGCAGCACGTGGGGCACAATCAGACGAGCGCACGCCCCGGACGATTCGGTGTATCTCGCGTGGGACCACGACAATAGCCTCGTCAGCGACTGGAGCCTGGCCCGCATCCACGTCCCCAGCGACAAGGCCCAGCGATCGGTGAACATGAAGCTCCCGGCGCCCGACTTTGTGGCGGCAGGAGCATGTCCGAGCCGCTAGACTGGGCCATGCCCAGTCGTCGCAGGTGCCCGGTGCTCCTCCTCCTGTTGTCGTGTGCGTGTGGTGACCCCACGGGAGGGTCGTCCACGTCGCTCTCTGGCGGCTCGAACGTCACCACCGCGAGTGACGGGAGCGGTTCATCGACCGGTGCGCCGACGACCAGCGGGGCGAGCGACAGCGCGAGCACGGTGCCGACGAGCACGGGCACGGAGAGCAGCACCGGCGCAGGTGAGACCACCGGCGTCAAGCTCGACCTCGGCGCGCAGGGGGACTTCGGCCGGCCCGACGGCGAGGGGTGCAGGAAGCTCGACTTCCTGTTCGTGATCGACAACTCGAACTCGATGGCCAACGAGCAGAGCCTGCTGATCGACGCGTTCCCTGGCTTCGTCGCGGCGATCGAGGCCGGCCTGCCGCAGGCCACGGACTTCCACATCGGCGTAACCAAGACCGATGTCTTCGGCTTCGACGACGATCCGACCCCGGATCCGCAGAACCCGTGCCCGTACCAGCTCGGCGGACTGCTGGCCACCTCGACGCCGGCGGCGCAGAAGACCGGCACTGGCCCCTCCTGCAACTTCGCCTCGGGCGCGCGATACATGACCGGCGGCCCGACTCTGGCCGCCGAGTTCAGCTGCGTCGCCCAGGTCGGGATCAAGGGCAACACCGGCGAGTACCAGGCCGGCGCGACCCTGGCGGCGCTGTCCGGCCCGCTCGCCGAGCCGGGCGCGTGCAACGAGGACTTCCTCCGGGACGACGCCCTGCTGATCGTCACCGTGATCACCGACGAGGATGACGACTGGAGCGAGCCCGACCTCCCGGGTATGAACGCCGCCGCATGGTTCGACGGCGTGGTCGCGGCCAAGGCCGGCATCGAGACCAACGTCGTCTTCCTGCTGATCTCCGGCGGCTCGCCCAAGTGGCCCGGCTGCGGTCCGCTCGACCTCGACAACAACACCGGCGCCGACGACAGCCCGCAGCTGTCCGCCTGGGCCCAGCTGTTCAGCAACCACGAGCTCGGCGACGTGTGCCAGGCGGGCTACGGCGATTACCTCGCCACCGCTCTCGCCACCATCGATACCGCCTGCGACGGCTTCACTCCGCCCGGCTGAGCGTATGAAGCCCGCCAGGACCTGGTGAGACGTCCGAGGCGAGAGGCCCTGGCCGAGCTCGGAGCTCCGGCCGACCAGGGGGCCTTTCGCCCCCATGCGACCTTGGCGAGCGGAGATTAGATGTAGGATTATTGTAAGCTGACATTGCTGCATCAAGTCGATGTTCGGCGGACTCGGCGCCCTCGCATATGCGGCGACTGCCGGACGACTTGCGCCTGCCATCGACTGTTGCTATTGCCTCCTTCCCAAGGTTTTGCCCATCCTATCTCATCGGTCCTCCATGCCCGCGAAGGGCGTGCGGCAGCGTCCAGGCCTGGGTCGGAGCGGCGCGGCCGTGTTCGCTGGGGTACGAGCGTACCTGGTGACCCGATGTACGGACGGGCGCCGCTGGCGCATGAACGACTGGACTGGAACGGTGTCCCGGTGACTCTCGAGAGCAAGCGTGCGTCGCACGCCCACCGGCGCTACCTGTCCACAGGGGCGCTCCGCCCGGAGCTCCTGCGCGAGCCGGTCTTCCGCGCCTGGGAACGATGCCACGCGCAAGGCGCCAGCGCCCGGCAGGCGCGCGCGGAGCACCTCGCGGACGCGGAGATTGAGCGCCTCTTGACCCAGCAGAGGGGATTTATGGTGGCGGCCCGGCCGTACCTGCAAGCGCTCGCTCAGGCCGCCGCCGCCGAGCGCCACGCCGCCATGCTCAGCGACTCGCGTGGCGTCGTGCTCGACGTGGTCGGCGACCCGCCGAGCGTCAGCGGACCCGAGCGTGTCCCGGGTCCGGGATCGCTGCTCTCGGAGGCCGTCTCCGGCGCCAACGGTATCGGCACGCCGCTCGCCGAGGGCGGATACGTCGAGCTCGTCGGGGCGGAGCACTTCATCGAGGGCTTCCACCTCTTTACGTGCCAGGGCGTACCGATCCGCACCCCCGACGGCGCCATCGCCGGGGTGATCAGCGTCTCGATGCGTCGGACCGAGGCGGCCCGGCGTCTGCACGAGCTGCTGGTGTGCGCCGCCCACGGCATCGAGGCCGAGCTGATCCGTGAGCGCCTCGACGAGGACGTGCGGCGGCTGATCTGCGCCGGCGGCCGCGACGACGAGGCCCTGCTTGAAAACCTCCGTCAGGACCTCGTGCAGGCCCAGGCGACCGCTCGCCTCGAGGTCGCGCTCGCGGCCCGCGATCTGGCCCGGGACCGGCTCGTATACGCTGCGCGCCTGCTCGCGCTCGCCCAGCGATCAATCGCCGTCTTCGCGCGTCAGAGCGCGTTGTGGCGCGACCTCGCGGCCACCGATCCGGGGCCGCTTCGCGTCGTCGATCTCGCGGGGTTGCTGTCCGATCTGGTGGCCCTGCTGCGGACCGAGGCGGCGACCAGCGGGGTCACTGTCGAGATCGTCGAGGACGCGCCGCTGCAGGTCGTGGCCGATCCCTTACGGCTCTCGCGGGCGCTGCTGCGTGCCTTCCTGTGCGCCTTCCAGGCCGGCGGGGGCGGCGGCACGGCGCGCGCGTCGACGCAGCGGCGCGCCGATGGACACGCCGCGGTGCTCGTGCACGCGAGTGCGCCGCCCTTGCGCGAGGCCGACACGCTCTCGTGGATCGTCCCGGCCGGGCCTGTCAGTCAGGAGCCCGGCTGAATGGACGCTCCGACGCCCGAAGGCGACTCCGACGCCCATACCGGGCCGCTCGCCGGCCATGAAGACACGTGCCGCGTACTGATCGTCGACGACGAGCCTGATCTACGCCGGCTGCTCGGCGAGGTCCTCGCCGATCAGGGGTGGTCCGTCGCGGAGGCGCATCACGGGGAGCATGCGCTCGATCGCCTGCAGGCCGAACGCTTCGCCGTCGTGCTCCTCGATCATCGCATGCCGGGGCTGTCGGGCGGTGAGGTCTACAGCCGGCTCCGCGCCGCTGGCGACGCCACCCCGGTGATCCTCATGACCGCCGCACGCAACGTCCACGAGCTCGCGCATTCGCTCGGGATCCCGCACTTCATCGCCAAGCCGTTCGACCTCGAAGAGCTCGTCACGATGATCAAGGCGACCTCGAGCGCGTGCACCTGAGCCGAACCGGGCGGTTTTGGGGCGAGCAGGCCGAGCACTGGCACCGAATCCACGCCCACCGCTCGTCTGCCGACGCCACCGCCGAGACCAACACCATTGTCACCGGCAGCACCACCGATGTCTGCGCGCGACTACGCGGGCGCTCAGCCGCCGCAGAAGTCCTGGTCGAAGTGCTGGCGGAACGGCGCCGAGAAGGCCCCGTCGGTCTCGTGGGGGTGGGCCCAGAAGAACACGCCGCCGTCGTTCGGGTACCAGCTCTCCACCGTCTTGGTCACCTCGAGCGCAGCCGGCTGCGCCGCCACCGGGGCGCAGCCGGGCTCGATGCAGTAGCCGAAGACCAGGCGCGACGCGTCGCCGCCGAAGGGACCGTCGACGAGCGCGCGGTAGTTCTGCTCGATCGCCGCCAGGCCGGCGGGTTCGAACGGCGACATGCCGCCGTTGTAATACTGCGGCATCAGGAAGTCGAAGGCGTCGGCGTGCTCGTCGACGATCGCGAAGTACGGGTCGCCCGCGTCGAGGGTGTGGTCCATCGGGGCGTGGGTCAGCAGCTTGTGGCCGCCGGGCAGGGCGTCGAGCGCGGCGCGCAGCCCCGCCGTCAGGTCGCCGACGAAGTCGACGTGGGCCGGGTCGTGCAGGCAATACTCGTAGTCGATGTCGACGCCGTCGAGGTCGTTGTCGATGACGAGGGTGGTCAGCGCGTCGACGAGCTGGTCCTTCTTGTCGATGCAGGCGTCCCAGCACTTCGTCATCTCCCCGCAGGTGCCCTCCCACAGCCCGCCCATGCCGGCGCCGCCGAAGCTGAGAATGACCTTCACGTCGGCCGCGTGCAGGTCGGCGACCAGCTCGGCCAGCGACTTGCCGTTGCAGCCCGCCACGGGGCCGATCTGGCAGGTGGGATCGCAGATGTTGCCGTTGGGCGTCCACATGTACGTGACCGCGAACGCGAGCACCGCGTGGCTCCAATTCGCGAACTGCGCCGGGGTCGGACACTCCTCCCAGTTGGCGACGTACGCGATCACGCGATGATCGTCGACGCAGGCCTCGCCGCCCGACGAGTCGGTGGTCGCGTCGCCCGTCGTGTCCGCCGTCGTGTCCGCCGTCGTGTCGCTCGACGTCCCTGTCAGCGGCTCCGCGCTCGAGTCGCTCGACGTCGCCGGCTGCGTGCCCCCGGTGCTGCCCGTCGTCGCGCCGCCGCCCGTCGTCGGCGCCTCGGCGGTGCCGGCCGAGCTCGAGCCTGACGGCTCCGAGCTGGCGCTGCTCGCGTCCGCGGCCGCCGTGCTCGGCGTCGTCGCGCCCTCGCTCGCGCCGCAGCTGACGAGCAAGGCGAGCGAGACAAGGGGGGAGCTCCGGCGCGCGCGCATCCGGCGAAGCTATCACATTGCCACCGCCGGTGTCTGGCCGCGGCTCGGCGCTTGCGTCGGTGGCGTCTCCGCCAGCTGCGGCCCTGAGCGCGGGGGCGGCCTCAGGGCGCCGCGAACAGGGCCTTCATCACGTCGGGGAAGCGCCGCGCCCAGCTGAGCTCGTCGTGCTCCCCGATCGGGTCCTCGAACCAGCGCAGCTCGTCGGCCTGGTAGCCGTAGCTCGCGCCCAGCAGCTCGACCATCTCGGACCCGCGTGCGGTGGCGGCCGCCTCGATGCCCTCGTTATGAAAGCCACCGGTGCGCACGAGGCCCCAGTCGATCCACAGGCGCGGTCGCACGCGCGGATCGGCGAGCACGTCGGTGAGGGTCTGCACGAGCGCGGAGGCGGCCAGCGGTCCCCCGGGGAATTCGCCGCCGTATACCGGGTCGAGCCCGAACCAAAACGACGACGAGAGGCAACCCGCGCGGCCGAACACCTCCGGCCGGCGATTCGCCAGATAGAACGCCGCGAGCCCGCCGCGCGAGGAGCCGATGATCGCGGTCGACTCGCGGTCGACGCGGGTGTTATAGTGATCGTCGACGAATCCGCGCACGCGGTCGGCGACATACGCGGTATATTGCTCGACCCCGCAGCACGCCGAATCCGGTTGCCCGGGCGTGTGCGAATATTCGTACTCGCGATCGTTCGGCACGATGGCGACCACGATCACCCGCGGGACCGCGGCCGCATCATAGAGCCCCGCGAGCCCGCCAGCGACGTCCCAGGTCTTGTTGCCGGCCCCGCCCGGCCAGAAGCTCGTGTCCCCGTCGTTCATGTACACGACCGGATACCCGGGCCCGCAGGCGTCGTAGTCGCGGGGCAGCAACACATGCACCTTGTGCGGCAGGTCCCCGGCTCCGCCGACATCGAGCGCGTCGTAGGTATGAAACCATCCAGCCGCGAATCCGTCGTCGTGCGACCACGCCGCCTGCCCCCCGAGCATGAACAGATACGGGCTCGCGGCCCGCGGACCGGGGACTTCGAGGGCGCAGGGCTCGCCAGTCGAGCCGTCGCCGGTGGTCCCCGTCCCGGTGGATGCCGGGTCCGTGGTGAAACTCGCGCTCGTGCCAGCGGTCGACGCGGCGCCGCCCGTGCCTGGCAGGGCGTCGGACGAGGCAGGGGTGGCGCTCCCCTCTGCGCGGGGCTCCGTGGCGGAGCAGGCAGCGACTGCGACGACATGCATGAGGTATCGGGCGCGCATGAGCGCCCGCAGCATGACACATGACGGGCGTCGCGGGACATCTGCGCTTGCGGCCCCTCGTCACGGGACAAGCTGGCACCTGTCGAGGGCCCTCACCGCGCCAGCGTTCGCGCCGCGCAGGTCGCAGGTAGCAGGTCGCAGGTCGCAGGTCGCAGGTCGCAGGTCGCAGGTAGACAGGCGCTTGCGGCCTGACCCCCGTCGTTGCCATCGAGGCGGTCTTTCGCTATGGTCGGTCGGTTCATGGGCAGCGACCAGAAGCGCTACGTGTACAACAAGATGGCCGGCGCGCTGCAGGAGGCTGCGGCTCCGCCGGCGGCGACGCGGGCCCGGGCGAACCTGACAAACGTCGGCTTCGTCCAGTCGGTCAGCCCGTCCGACGGTGCTGCGCCTGAATTGCCGATGGTGCAGCGCATGGCCTCGCGGGCGCGGCCGGAGCCAGCCGTGGACGACGGCCGCGACCCGACGCGCGCCACCAGGAGGCCGGGGATGTTCTTTTATACGATCGAGGAGGGTGAGCACGTCCTGATGGTCCGGCGCGACGGCACGATGGAGGTGCTCGTCGGGCCGCGGCGCGTATCGACGTTCGGGGTCACGTTCCGGCGTATGGAGCATTACGTCGCTCACCCCGGCGAGTTCCTGGTCGTGCGCTTCCGCGACGGTCGCCAGGAGCACGTGGCCGGGCCGGCGCACGTGTGGCTCGACCCGCGCAAGCACCTTTCGGCGACCCGCGAGGAGGGCCTTCAGCTCGCCGACCGGGAGGCCGTCGTCATCTATGAGCGCACCGCGAGCGGCGAGGTCAAGCGGCGGGTGCTGCAGGGGCCGGCGGTGTTCGTGGCCCAGCCGGGTGAGTGGTTACACACGTTCTCGTGGCACGGCTCGACCGGCGGGAGCGGGTACCGCAAGGTCCCGAACGCGCTGGTGTTCCAGAAGTTGTGGTTGATGCCGGACCAGATGTACCACGACGTCGAGGACGTCCGGACCGCCGACGATGCCGTGATCACCGTACGCCTGATGATCTTCTTCGAGCTGGTCGACATCGAGACGATGCTCGTGACGTCCCACGACCCGATCGGCGACTTCGTCAACGCCGCGACCAGCGACGTGGTCGACTTCCTCGGCCGCCACGACCTCGCCTCCTTCAAGCTCCACACCGATAAGCTCAACGACCTCGAGACGTACCGCCAGCTCACCGCCCGCGCCGGTCAATGCGGCTACCGCATCGGCAAGGTCGTCTATCGCGGCTTCGAGGCGCCCGCCTCGTTGCAGCAGCTCCTCGACCAGGCCATCGAGTCGCGCACCCGCCTGCAGCTCGAGCGCGCCACCCAGCAGCAGGCGCAGGAGCTCGAGGACTTCAAGCTCGAGCGCCAGCTGGCCCGCGGCGAGCGCCAGCGCGGTGACGGGGCCGCCGAGCAGACCCACGCGCTGGCCCTGCAGAAGGCCCGCGGGGCCGCCGAGCTCGAGGCCGAGGCCGCGCGCGCCGCGGCGTTGCGGAGTCGGCGTCACCTCGACCACGAGCGCGAGCTCGCTGACAAGCGCACCCTTCACGAAGAGGAGGCGCGCCACCTCGCCGCGCTGCGGGCGCTGGGCGTCGATCTCACGGCGCTTCTGACCCAGGAGCGGGCCGACCAGGTCATCGAGCTGCGCGGCGACAAGGCCGGTGCCCAGGTCCACCTCGAGGCCTCGCGTCGCGAGCCGCGGTGAGCGCGGCGAAGTTGGCCTCGCCGATCATCAGGCCTCGCCGACCCAGATCTCCGCGTGATGCTCCGCGCCGTCGTCGCGCAGGGGGATGTGGTGGGCGGGCTGCAGGGCGCCGTCGCAGATCGTGCGCGTGACGCCCCGGCCGCCGGCTGCCGGCCCGCGCACGCGAATGTGGTAGGTGGACCGGCGGAATCGGTAGTGGACGACGAAGGTCTCCCAGCCGGCCGGCAACAGCGGGTCGACGCGCAGATGGTCGACCTCGAGGTGGATCCCGAGCAGCGACTCGAGCTGCAGGCGATACATCCAGGCGGCCGAGCCGGTGTACCAGGTCCAGCCGCCGCGCCCGGCGTGCTGGCTGTTGGTATACACGTCGGCGGCGATCACGTAGGGCTCGACCTTGTAGCGGGCGATGGCGGCCGGGCTGTCGCCGTGGTGCACCGGATTGATGAGGCGAAACAGCTCCCATGCCCTCGCCACGTCGCCGGTGGCGGCGAATGCCATCACCGCCCAGACGGCGGCGTGCGTGTATTGCCCGCCGTTCTCGCGGACCCCGGGGACATAGCCCTTGACGTAGCCCGGGTCGGCCGCGGAGCGATCGAAGGGCGGGTCGAACAGCTGGATGAGGCCGAGCTCGCGCTTGACCAGCCGGGTGTCGAGGCTTGCGAGGGCCTGGCGCGCGCGCGCCGGATCGCCGACGCCCGCCAGCACCGCCCAGCTCTGCGGCAGGGAGTCGATCTGACACTCGGCGTTGCTGGCCGAGCCAAGCGGCTCGCCGCTGTCGAAGTAGGCGCGGCGATACCACGCGCCGTCCCAGCCGTGGGCCTCGATGGCGCCCTGCAGCCCGGCGGCCGCGGTCAGGCAGCGCCCGGCGAAGGTCGCGTCGCCCCTGCGCTCGGCGAGCGCGGCGAAGCGCCGGAGCACGTCGTGCAGGAAGAACGCGAGCCACACGCTCTCGCCCTTGCCGCCGTCGCCGACGAGGTTCATGCCGTCGTTCCAGTCGCCGCAGCCCATGAGCGGCAGGCCGTGCTCGCCGAAGCGCAGGCCGTTCTCGATGGCTCGCACGCAGTGCTCGTAGATGGTGCCGGACTCGACCGAGCGCAGCGGGAGGTCGTAATAGCTGTCCTCGTCGGGCTTGACCGGGCGGCCCTCGATGTAATGCGTGCGCTCGTCGAGCACGCCGGTGTCGCCGATGGCCGTGACATAGCGGCACACGGCGTAGGGGAGCCACAGATAATCGTCGGAGATGCGGGTACGGACGCCGCGGCCCATCGGCGGGTGCCACCAGTGCTGCACGTCGCCCTCGCGGAACTGCTGCGCCGAGGCGCGGACGATCTGCTGGCGCAGGAGGGCCGGCTCGGCGTGGACCAGCGCCATCGCGTCCTGCAGCTGATCGCGGAAGCCGTACGCGCCGCCGGACTGGTAGTGGCCGCTGCGGCCCCACATGCGCGCGGCGAGCACCTGGTAGAGCAGCCAGCCGTTGGCGAGGAAGTCGAACGCGGGGTCGGGCGTCTGCACGTGCACGGCGCCGAGGGTGCGGTTCCAGTACGACCACACGTCGGCGAGCGCCTTGGCGGCCGGTCCGACGCCGCGGTAGCGGTGAATGAGGGTACGCGCGTCGTTGAGGTCGATGCCCGAGCCGAAGGTGAAGGCGAGCTCTCGCTCCTGACCGTCGGCGAGGTCGAGCATGACCTGCATCGCCAGACAGGGATCGAGGCCGGCGCCGACCCGACCGGACAGGTGCGCCTTGCCCATGCACGCCGGTCGGGCGAGGTCGCCGTTGCGGCCGAGGATCTCGCGGCGATCGCCGGTGTGCGTGCGCTGCTGCTCGCTGCAGTCGAGGAACGCGACGCGCCGCGAGAACTCGCTGGCATAGGCGTTGCGGGCCAGCAGCGCGCCGCTGCCCGCGTCGACCTCGGTGACCACGTAGGGCATGTTGCCGGCCCGGTGCTCGCCGAGCGCCAGCTCGAAGAGGGCCGTCAAGGACAGCCGGCGCGCCCGCCCGGAGTGGTTGCTCAGCTTGAACAGCATGAACTTGAGCGGCGCATCGGTGGCGACGAAGGTGCGTAGCTCGCTGGTGAGGCCGTGCTCGTCGTGCTCGAAGACGCTGTAACCGAAGCCGTGGCGGGTGGTGTACGTGCCGCTGCCGGGCGCGGGCGCGGGCGTCGGCGACCAGTGGTGGCCGTCGTGCTCGTCGCGGAGATAGAAGGCCTCGCCGCTGCGATCGCCGACCGGATCGTTGTGCCAGGGCGTGAGGCGATAGTTGTGGGCGTTCTCGCACCAGGTGTAGGCGCCGCCGCTCTCGCTGACCACGGTGCCGAAGTAGGGGTTGGCCAGCACGTTGACCCACGGCGCGGGCGTGCGGTGCTCGCGGGTGGTGACGATGACGTATTCGCGGCCGTCCGGCGTGAAGCCGCCGCGGCCGTTCCAGCCGACGAGGTCGGGCCGGGCGGGCTCGGCCTGGGGGGGGGATGCGCGCGCGGACGCGGGCCGGTGCGTCTTGCCGGCGAAGGCGGGCATCTTGACCAGCGCGGGCGGATGGCGCTGGACCTGGTCGGCGAGGCTGCCGTCGCTGTCGACCACGATGAGCCGCGCGACGGTCTGCAGCAGCACCTTGTCCTCCTCGGCGATCTGGTCGGCGCGGCGCAGGAAGATGCCACCTGGCCGATCGAGCAGGTCGGACTCGCAGAGGGACGCGATGACGCCGAGGATCTCGTCGTGCAGCGCCTGCCGGTAGCCCGAGGGGTCCTCGTTCCAGATCACGAGGTCGACCTCGAGCCCCTTGAGGCGGAAGTAGGCGTGCGCCTCGACCAGCTGGCGGACCAGGCCGAGGTGCTGGCGATCGGCGATGCGCACGAGCATGATCGGCAGGTCGCCCGAGATGGCGTAGGCCCACAGGGACGGCTGGCCGCGCTGATTGCGGGCGAGCACGCTCCGCGGCGCGCGCAGGGACGGGCTCGAGTACAGGACCTGGCTGGCGAGGCGATCGTAGAGCTGGGTGTCGGCCTCGGTGGCGTTGAGCCGGCGCAGCAGCACCTGGCTGTGGGTCCACGACAGCTCGAAGACGCGATCGGCGGAGTGGCGGTCGCTGTACTTTTCGATCAGTGACAGCGCGCCGTCACGGGTCGCGGCGACGCCGGTGACGATGTGCACGCGCACGGTCTCGTCGACCTCGATGACGACGGTGTTGCGGATCGCCACCACCGGGTCGAGCACGGCGCCGGCGCTGTCGCCGAGGGTCGCGCGGTGCATGGCCTGCGGGTCGATCGGCGAGCGGCCGCGGCCGATGAACTCGGCGCGCGCGGTCTCGTGGCTCGGCGCCGCGGCCAGGCGCCCGTGGACCGTCATCAGGTGCAGCATCCATGGCGGGTTCTCGGCGCCGGAGCGCGGCCGGCGCGAGCACAGGATCGCCGCGGGGTCGCGCACGAGCTCGGTCTCGACGAACAGGTTGGAGAACGCGGGGTGGGCGGCGTCGGCGGCGGGCGTGGCGAGCACGACCTCGGCGAAGCTGGTCAGCTCGATGGTCCGCCGGGTCCGTCCGCAGTTGGTCAGGCTCACGCGGCGCAGCTCGATGTCGTCCTCGGGGGAGACGCTGATCTCGACGTGGGTCTCGATGTCGTGGTCGCGGCGGCGAAACTCGGCGCGGCCCTGCGAGAAGATGGCCTCGTAGCTCGACGCGCTCGCGAGCGTGGGCTGATGCGCGACCGACCAGAAGCTGCCGGTCGCGACGTCGCGCAGGTAGCAGAAGCTGCCCCAGCCGTCGCGCGTCGGGTCCTCGTGCCAGCGGGTGACCGCGAGGTCGCGCCAGCGGCTGTAGCCGCCGCCGGCGTTGGTGACCATGACGTGATAGGTGCCGTTGGAGAGCAGCTGCACCTGCGGAGCCGGCGTATCGGGGGTCGTGAAGACGCGCAGGCTTGCTTCGGGGAGGGTGGTGTCGCCGGCGGCCGAGACCTCGGCGGGGTGCGGATAGACGGCGGGCGCGCGGGGCACCCGCTCCTGCAGCAGCAGGTCGGTGGCCCGAAACGCCGGGTCGGCGGCGAAGCGGCGCTGCATGGGCCGGTCCTCCAGGAGGTAGGCGAGCGCCAGGAAGGCCATGCCCTGGTGGTGCGCCATATACGAGGCGATGGTGACGCTGTCGCTGCCGCGGGGCAGACGAGCGGGTGTGTAGTCGATCGCCTCGTAGAAGCCGTAGGGGCCGAGCCGACCCTCGCGCGCGAGCCTCCGCAGGTTGTCGCAGGCCGGCTGCGGCGCGACCATCAGCGCCATGGCGCTGGCGTAGGGCGCGATCACCAGGTCGTCGGCGAGGCCGCGCTTGAAGCCGAGGCCGGGCACGCCGAAGGCCCGATATTGATAATTGAGTTGGGCGTCGGTCTTGTTATACCCCGACTCGGAGACGCCCCAGGGGACCTCGCGCTCGCGGCCGTACTCGATCTGGCGCCGGACCACGCCGAGGCAGGTCTCGTCGAGGATCGTGCCGCGATAGGTCGGCATGATCAGCAGCGGCATGAGGTACTCGAACATCGAGCCGCTCCACGACAGCAGCGCCGGCTTGCCGCCCGTGGTGGTGAGCGAGCGGCCGAGGCGAAACCAGTGCTCCTGCGGCAGCTTGCCCTGGGCGATGGCGACGAAGCTGGCGAGGCGCGCCTCGGAGGCCAGCAGGTCGTAGAAGCTGGTGTCGAGGCGGTGATCGCCGACGTTGTAGCCGATGGCCAGCAGGTGGCGGTCGCGGTCGTAGAGAAACTCGTAGTCGATGTCGGCGAGCTCGGTGGCTCTGGCGGCCAGCCGGGCGGCCTCCTGAAGGCACGCGGCGGCGCGGCCGGCCCCGAGCAGGACGGCGCGCCGCAGGTCCGGGTCGGCGGAGGGGCCCGCGAGGTCGAGGAGCGGCACGAGGGTGCGCTCGAGGGCCGCGGCGCCGTGCAGCGTCAGCGGATCGTCGAGGCGCGTGAGCACGTCGTGCGCGGCATGCAGGGCGGGCAGATCGAGCCAGGGCGCGATCCACAGCAGGTCCGCGAGCGCGTGACCGAGCTGGGCCGTGAAGGCGCCGGTCCACGCGAGCAGCTCGCCGTCGGCCTGGGTCTCGGCGATGCGCACGAGGGCGTGCGCGTCGGTGCGCAGCCGCAGGAGCAGGGCGCGCGCCCCCGAGAGCGTGCGCGGCGGGGCGGCCAGCGCCTCGTGCATCCGGCTCAGGGCGCGGTCGAGGTCGGCGGCGGGGGCACCCTGCTCGGCGATCACGGCGAGGGTGTCGTGCAGGCCGCGAAACAGCGCGACGTGGACGATCGGCGCGGCGCTCAGCTCATGGAGGCCGGCCGCGAGCGTGAGCAGGTGCCCGGCCAGGTTGCCGCTGTCGACGGTGGAGATGTAGATCGGGTGCAGCGGATCGAGGGTGCGGGTGTCGTACCAGTTGTAAAAGTGGCCGCGGTGGCGTTGCATACGCTCCATCGCCGCCATCGTCCGCGCGCAGCGCAGCAGCAGCTCGCCCGCGGGGACGTAGCCGAAGTCGTATGCGGCGAGGTTGGCGGTCAGCGCGAGGCCGATGTTGGTCGGTGAGGTGCGATGCGCGGTGCCCTGCGGCGGGTCCTCCTGGTAGTTGTCCGGCGGCAGGTGATTGTCGTCGGGGCCGACGAAGACCTCGAAGAAGCGCCAGGTCCGACGCGCGACCCGGCGCAGGAACAGCTCGTCGGCGGCGGTGAGCGAGGGCTGCACGTCGCGGGTCGGTCGGCTCATCCGCCATGCCAGCACCGGCGCGAGCAGCCAGGCGATCGCGAACGGTGCGGCCAGCGGCAGCGCGGTCGGCTGCACGATGCACAGGGTCGCCACCGCCGCGACGGCGACGATCGGGGCGCCGCGCATGAACTGGTAGGCCGCGCCGAGGCCGCTGCTCGCGCCGCGCTGCGCGTCGCTCGCGGTGCGCCACTCGAGCAGATGGCGCCCGCTGACGCGCACGCGCCAGTTGGCGCGCAGGACGGCGCCGGTGCTGACGAGGGCGTCATGGGGCAGGCAGACGAGCGTGAACGCCTCGCGTGCGAGCTGCAGCGCGAGCGCATCGATGATGTCGCGGAGGTGGTGACGGCGCGGGAGCTCGTCGGGGCGGCGGGCGAGGGCGGTGGCGGCGGCGAGCAGGCCGGGCACGATCAGGATCGCCAGGACCACCAGCGTCGCCGGTCCGGCCAGGCCCGGGCTGGTCCAGCCGAGCAGCAGCAGGGCGAGCAGGGCCCCCGGCACCAGGCTGCGACGGAGGTTGTCGACGATCTTCCAGCGCGAGAGCGCGGAGATCGGGTTGTGCATCCGCCCGCCCGCGCCGCCGGGTACCTGACCATAAAGCCAGGCGGTGAGCTGCCAGTCGCCGCGGGTCCAGCGCTGGCGACGGGCGACATCCACCGAGTATGCGGTCGGGTAGTCCTCGAACAGCAGCACGTCGCTGACGAGGCCGGCCCGGGCGTAGGCGCCCTCGAGCAGGTCGTGGCTGAGGACGCGGTTCTCGGGCAGCTTGCCGGCGAGCGCCTGCTGGAAGGCGTCGACGTCGTAGATGCCCTTGCCGACGAACGAGCCCTCGCCGAACACGTCCTGATAGAGGTCCGAGACGGCGCGTGTGTAGGGATCGACGCCCGGCTCGCCGGCGAACAGGCGCGCGAAGCCCGAGCGCCGGGCGCTCATCATGGTGATGGCGACGCGCGGCTGCAAGATCGCGTGGCCCTCGACGACCCGGCCGAGCGCGGCGTCGAAGCGCGGGCGGTTGAGCGGATGGGCCATGGTGGCCACGAGCTCGCGCGCCGCGTCGCGTGGCAGCTGGGTGTCGCTGTCCAGGACGATCACGTAGCGGACGCCGCGCAGGTGCCGGGCGTCGCCGACGACGGTGGCGAAGGGGCCGAGCTCGCCGCGCAGCGCCGCGTTGAACTGCTCGAGCTTGCCGCGCTTGCGCTCCCAGCCCATCCACACGCCCTCGCGCGGGTTCCAGCGGCGGGGCCGATGCAGCAGATAGAACGGGCTCGCCCGCCCGGCCGCGAGGTAGCGGGCGTTGAGCGCCAGGACGCCCTCGCGGGCGCGCTGGAGCAGCGCGGCGTCGCCGTCCATGTGCTCGCGCGGCGCGTCGCGGAAGTCGCTGAGGAGCGCGAAGGAGAGGTTGGGGTCGCGGTTGGCGAGATAACGGACCTCTAGCGCCTCGAGCAGGCCGTCGACCTCGGCGATGTCGGTGAGCAGGGTGGGCACGGCGACGGCGGTGCGCAGGTCCGCGGGGATGCCGGCCGAGAAGTCGAGGCGCGGCAGGATCGCCGGGCTCGCCAGCAGGATCGCCAGCCAGTGGACGAAGGCGACGACGAGCTGGCTGCTGGCGATCGCCAGCAGCGCCGCCGCGAGGACGAGGGCCGGGCCGGCGAGGCCGCGCGCATGGGCGACCAGCACGAGCCCCGTGGTGACGAGCCCGGTCAGGCCGACGAGCGAGCCGAGGTAGACCGGGAGTCGGCGGCGCGGCGCGAGGCGGCGCAGGCGCGGTGTCCGGCGCATCTGCACGGCGCGCTCGAGCGCGTCGCGGCCGGCGTCGATCAGGTAATAGCCGACGTGCGCGCGGCGCTCGCTGCCGGCGCGCGCGAGGGTGACCGCCGCCTCGGCGACGGCCTCCTCGCCGAGCGCGCTGCGCCGGGCGATCGCCTCGACGACGTGGCGGTAGCGATCGCGGGTAGCGAAGTCCATCGTCGGGTGCACACCGGCGGGATCGCGGCCGAGTACGCGCTCCACCACGCTCATGGCCTCGACGAATTCACGCCAGTCGGTGGCGCCGAGCAGGCGCAGGCTGCCGATGCTGTTACCGATCGCTACCTGGTCGGCGGCCTGGCTCTGGCTGACCAGCTGGAACAGGTGCTCGACGCTCTGGCCGCGCTCGGCGAGGCGCTGCTCGAGCCAGGTCATCGGGAACACCAGGGCCGGGCCGAGGCCCTGCAGACGGCTCGTAAGCTCGGCGAGGAACGCGTTGCTGAGCGGCGGGTCGGCCTCGATCATCTCGGCGAGCACGAGCACGACCCTGGTGGGCGCGCTGCTGGCGGTCTCGATCATGCGCTCGACCCATGCTCCGGCGGCCTCGCGGTCGCGGCGGCCGGCGGTCACGCTGGCGACCACGCGGCGCAGGTTCTCGATCAGCGCCAGGCGCAGCATGATGGGGATGGCCCACAGCTCGCCCAGGCGCAGCGGCTGCACCGATTGATAGGCCGCGACGAAGGCGCGCAGACCCTCGATGTCGAGGCGACCGTGCGCGTGCGACACGAGCTCGAGGACGAGGTCGTAGACGCGTGGGATGCCGGCCGACGGCGCCGCGACCAGGCGCGGCAGCGCGCGGCTGTAGCCGCGGGGCAGGTGCCGCCGCGCGGTCCGGATCTGCTCCTCGATGAGGTGGTAGTTGTCGATGAACCACTCGGCGGCCGGCGTGATGCGTCGGCCGCGTTGCACCGCTTCGGTGACCAGCGTGTGGGCCTCGCGCAGCGCGACCTCGTTGGCGGCGAGACGCGGCAGCAGGCGGTCCGCCGGGCCGGGCCGGGCCGGCGCGACCCGGTGCCAGGCCGCCAGGGTGCGCGCGTGGTGTTCGAGCTGACTGACGCTGAACAGCTCGGCGCGCAGCGGCGGCTCGTCGCCGGCGGGGGAGGAGGCGCGGCTGTTCGTCGGACGGATCCGGCGCAGCAGCGAAAGACCGACGCTCTTGAGGCCAGGGATCAACGATCGTGAGTATCACGCGGCCGTCGATTGCGCCGCGGCGATCCAGGAGTCACGTGAATCACTCTGCCACCATAACTGCCGCGAAGACTACCGCGTCGACCGCCTCGGCGAGTCGGTGACGCGACGAGTGCTCAGATCCCGGTGTCGAAGCGCGCGAAGAACCCGCTCACGCGGACGAGCGGCCCGTCGATCTTCAAGCGCCCGCTCGTGACCGCGGCCGCCGCCGTGTCGAGGCGCAGGGCGATCCGCTTCCAGGTCAGGCTGTCGGTGGTCAGGGTAGCGATCGGCTCGGGCGTGCCGGGGAACGCCGTGTCCCAGGCGACCTCGACGACGCCGCGACGGACGCGGACCCACACGCTGCGCTCGAGGTCCGAGAGCACGAGCTTCAGGGTCTCGTCGACCGCGCCGGCCTCGGCCAGTCGCAGCCGAGTCGGCATCGCGTCGAAGAACAGCGCGATCGGGATCTCGCGCAGGAACTCGTCGGACAGGCTCGGCGCGAGCGCCTTGGCCGGGCCCGACTCGAGCTCGAGCGCGTACTCGAAGAGGTAGCCGCGACCGTTGGTGTTCGCGACCGAGGCCGCGACCGCGCGGATCGTGGCGGCGAGCGCGACGACCAGCTCGGCCTGCTGGGCCTCGTCACCGAGCCCGCTGCGGCGCAGCCGGGCGAGCAGGTGGAGGCCAAACCGGGGATCGTCGCTGGCGCGGGCCGCCGCGCGCACGGCCGCGAAGCCGCCCATCAGCTCGACCTCGCGGCGCGCCAGCTCGACGCTCGGCGGCGGGTAGAGGGCCTCGGGGCTGCCGTCGAACCACCCGAGCTCCGCGTCGTAGATCGACAGCGCGGACCAGTCGAGCTGACCGTAGAGCTCGCGCAGGTGGGGCTGGCCGGCGAGCTCGGCCGGGAGCGTGACGGCCTCGGCGATCTGGGCGCGGGTCAGGCCCGCGTTGGCGCCGCGGACCACGCTCGCGCGCAAGAACGCGATCGCGTCGCGGTAATCACGGAGCCGATCTGCGATCACCTGCTCGCCGACGACCGGGACCGTGTGCGAGCCGATCAACAGGGTCGGCGCGAGCCGGCGCATATGGTCGAGGCTCTCGACCCAGGCGTCGACCGGCCGCGGCCTCGTGCCGCGGATCGTGTAGAGGTTGGGGAAGGCGCGGTAGATGTTGTCGCCCGGCAGCAGCAGCCGCTGGTCGGGCAACCACACGAACAGCTGATCATCGGTCTCGCCGGGTGCCTCGTGCAGCTCGATCCGGAGCCCGCCGACCGCGAGCGTGGTCGTGCCGGAGAAGGTCCTGGTCGGCAGCCGGACGCCGTCGCCGATCCCGGACGCGAAGTCGATCCGGGCCCCGAGCGCCGAGCAGGGCAGGTTCGCGGCGGACACGCGGGCGCCGAACTGCCGCTTGCCGCGGCGCTGCTCGGCGGCCTGGAACACGCCGTACTGCTTGAAGAAGTGATCGGTGAAGCCGGCCGTCGCCCAGATCGGGACCGACCCGTCGAGCGGGGCCCAGGCCGTCGCGCCGCCGACGTGGTCGATGTGGCTGTGGGTCAGGATCAGCGCGAGGGTCGGACCCGGGGCCTGCTCGAGCAGCCTGGCCCTGGCCAGCTCGGCGCGCGCGGGGCTCGTCATCGCGTCGATCACCACGTTGCCCTCGGGTGTGTGGATCAGGATCGTGTTGGCGACGTCGTAGCCGATCGCCACGTGGACCGAGACCCCGTCGCTGAGCGCGAAGCGCTCGACCCGGGCCTCGCCGACGCCCACGCGGCACTGCTCGTCGAGCATCGCGGGGGTCGGGAAGAGCCGGGTCTCGACGACCGCGCTCGGTCGGACGCAGGCGGTCGAGAGCCCGAGAGCGGCGAGGAGCACAGATCGCAAGGCGGGGGCCGGCACGCGGCGAGTCTGCCACACTGGCAGACGGGGAGCCGCGCCCGATATCCCCGGCGACGAGCGCCGCGGGGGGCCTCGCGTGCGACGAGGCGTCTTGAACGCATGGATGGGCGCGCGTACCATATGGCGATGGGCAAGGAGTCCAGGTCACGCCGGAGCCGGGCGCAGCAGCGCCAGGACCCGGACGCGCTCGCCAGGGGCGCGTCCGCGGGCCCAGGTGCGCGTGAGACGGCCCCGGACCCGCTGCTCGCAAAATATGGGGCCGAGCCGATCGCCGACCTTCCGGGCGCGGTAAGAAAGTTTCATCTCAGGATCGTCACCGACATCCTCGAGGGCTACGAAGAATGTCCCAGGCCGGTCGGGGCGCTTCGCGCGACCCAGGCCTGGCACAAGCACCACGACGGATTCGCCGCGTCTCGGCCAGGCGAGCTCAACTTTGGCGGTACAGAGAAGCGCCTCGCGTGCGCGCCGGGCTGCAACCACTGTTGCCGCTCTCCCGTTGGAGTGGTCGCCGCGGAGGCGGTGCTCATCGCTCACGTCGTGGACCGCACATTCTCGGCGCATGACCGCGTCGAGCTCGAGCGGCGGATGGAGCGGCGCAAGGCTGCGCTTCAGGGCGGCGACCCGCTCCGGACCTACTTGTTGTGCCCGCTCAACGCGGGCGGAGAATGCCTGGTCTACGAGTCCAGGCCGTACAACTGCCGGATGTTTCACTCGTTCGACGTGGACGCCTGCGAGCGGGTCTTTGTGGCCGGTGAGGGGCATCGAGGTCTTCCCATCGACCCTGTACGGAGGCAGTATGACCGGTTGATCGTGGCGAGCGCGAACGTCGCGCTCAGCGCGTTGCGGTTTGATATGAGAATGCTCGACCTCATGGCGGCCCTGGAGGTCGCGCTGGCGGCCGGTGATGACAGGTGCGAGCGCTTCGCCGCGGGGGAGGACCTCTTCTCCGGCCTCCCGACGATTGTGCCGCCATCGTCGACGCCTGAATAGGCTCTGGACACGCACGCTGTCACACGGCAACCTCGAGCGGAGGACCCACCCGTGCATCGCCGCCTGTCCGTCGCCCTGGCCGTCATCTGCGCCTGTCGCCCCGATCCGTCTCCCGGCGACACCGACGTCGGGGGCACGACATCCGCGACGGCCGCATCCAGCACCGGTGTCACCGGCACAGCGACCACCGGCACGGCGACCACCGACGCGTCCGGCGGCACCACCGGCGGCGGTGGGCCGGAGACCGCGACGGTGGTCCACAGCTTCGGGACCTACACGATGGCGCCGTACCTCGAGATCGAGCCGTGCGCGCAGTGGACGCTGCACAACGAGGAGGCGATCTACGTCAACGCGGTGACGCTCGTGAACGACGGCGGGTTTCACCACAGCAATTGGTTCGCGGTGCCCGAGGAGGTGTTCCCCGGCGAGGACGGCTACTTCGACTGCGACGAGCGCGGCTACCTGGAGATCACGGCCGCGGTCGAGGGCACGGTGCTGTTCGCCCAGTCGACGCAGTCGCGCGAGGAGCTCATGACCCTCCCGGCCGGCGCGGTCATCAAGATCCCTCCGCGCCACAAGGTGATCGCCGGCACCCACATCCTCAACATCGGCAGCGGCGAGTTCGACTCCGAGCTGCGCATGGCGCTCGACATCATTCATCCGCGCGACGTCGACGCCGTGCTGGCGCCGATGCACCTCGACTACCACGACCTCGCCATCCCGGCCGGCAAACGCAGCCGCTTCACCGGCAAGTGCTCGTTCTCTGCGAACTACGCGGAGGCGAGCAAGAAGCCCCTGGACATGAAGCTGTACTACGTGCTCCCGCACTACCACTACCTCGGGGAGTACTTCGGCCTGCAGATCCTCGGCGGCCCGCGCGACGGCGAGGTCCTGTTCGAGCTCGACGGCTTCAACGGCGGGGCCAACGGCAAGGCCTTCGACCCGCCGGTCGACCTCACCGGCGCCGACGGCCTGCGCTTCGCCTGCGGGTACAACAACTGGCTCGCCGACGACATCGGCTTCGGCACCGGCGACGGGGAGATGTGCATGATGCTCGGGCTCGTCGACGCGCAGGTGATGATCGAGTCGCGCGTGCTCGATGGTTCGGAGCTGGTCGGCGTCGACGGCGAGGTCCTGCTGAACGAGGCCGACTGCGTCAACTACGCCATCTACAAGAACAAGGCCCAGTCGCCGCCGACGGCCGGCGAGAAGGAGGCGCCGCTGTACGTCCCGCCGACCGAGCCCGGCGACGTCGACCTCGAGCCGACCAAGAATTGTGTCGACAGCGCGTCGACGGCGGAGCCGGAGCTGCCGGTCACGCTGACCAGCGTGCGCGACGCGATCTTCGCCCCGAGCTGCACCTTCTCGTCGTGTCACGACGCCAACGGGCCGGCGGCCGGCCTCGACCTGCAGACCGCGGCCGGTCTCGGCGCGCGCCTCATCGACCACGCGGTGGTCGCCAAGACCGACCTGGCGCTGGTCGCCGCGGGCGACCCCGAGGCGAGCTGGCTGTACCGTCTGGTGGCCGAGTGCGAGCCGCGCGACGGCGACGGCGTGGCCGTCCGCCACATGCCGTTCAACGCGCCGACGCTGCTGCCCGACCCGCTGGTGGCCAAGCTGCGGGCGTGGATCACGGCCGGCGCGCTCGACAATTGAGCGAGGGGCGGGCCGAAGGTCAGGGCGCGAGGAGCGGGGAGTCGGGCTCGGTCTCGGGCCCGGTCGCGGGGATGATGCCGCGCTCCGCGAAGTCGCTGATCAGCTTGTGCGTGCGCTCGATGATGGCGAGCATTTGCTCGTTGCTGAGGCCGACGGTCTCGATCGGCGCGCCGACGTAGAGGGTGATCTTGCTGGGCTTGAACAGCCAGGTGCCCTTGCGGTTCATCTCGAACATGCCGCGGGTGGCGAGCGGCACGATCGGCAGGCCGGCGTCGCGGGCCATGAGGAAGGCGCCCTTCTTGAAGTCGTGGACCTTGCCGTCGCGGGTGCGGTGGGCCTCGGGGTATACGAGGATCGAGAGGCCCTCGGTGACGCGCTGGCGCGCGGCCTCGGCGATCTCGGCGTACTGGTTGGCGCTGCCCGCTCGCACCGGGATGCCGCCGGCGTGGCGCATGATCCAGCCGTAGAACGGGATCTTGAACTGCCACGCGTTCATGATGCCGCAAAACGCGTGGGAGAGGGCGCAGCAGGCCGCGTGGGCGTCCATCACGTTGACGTGGTTTTGCACGTACATGCTGCGCCGCTGCGGGTCGAAGTCGGGGTGGCGGATGACCTCGATCTTGCTGAGCGTGAGGCGCAGGCACATCGCCATGACCGGGTTGCCGTAGCGGGTCTGCGCCTCGCGTACGCCCACGAAGATCGAGGTCGCGGCCCAGACGATGATGACGCAGGCCATGCCGATGAACACGGCGAACCATACGGTGATGGAGTAGAGCGCCTGGACCGCCAGCTTGAGGGACGTGGAGAGTTTTCTGGCCGGCACCGCCGGGAGTTTATCGGCGCGAGTTCGGCCCCGGAAGACCTCATACGCGCATGGATAGACCGTTTTCGACGCGGTATTTGCGGCGCCGTCCGTGGCGGCGCCGCGGGACGCCCGGGCGTGTGGAGCGCGGCAGCCCTCAGTCATTGGGGTTGTCTTGCAGCTTGAACTCGATACGGCGGTTCTGGGACTTGTTCTTCCTGGTGTCGTTGGGGGCGATCGGCTCGTCCGGGCCGGCGCCGCGGGTGACGAGGCGGCTCTCGGGGATGCCCTGCTTGACCATGTAGTACCGGACGGCTTCGGCGCGGCGACGCGAGAGGTCGACGTTGTGCTCGCGGCTGCCGTCGGTGTCGGTGTGGCCGCTGATCTCGAAGTTCACGTCCTCGAACTCCTTGAGCACCTTGACGGCGGCGTCGAGGGTGGCCCGCGAGTTGGGCCGGATCGTGTCCTTGTCGACGTCGAAGAAGATGCCCTTGATGACGCCCGAGAACTTGGCGACGGCCTTCGGGACCTCGTCGGGGCAGCCGTCCTTGTCCTGGTAGCCGTTCCTCGTCTCGGGGAGCTCGATGCACTTGTCCTTGTTGTCGAGGATGCCGTCGCCGTCCGTGTCGGGCGAGGGGCAGCCGTCGGGGACGACGCCGGGCACCTGCGGGCACTTGTCGACCGGGTCCTTGAAGCCGTCGCCGTCGCTGTCGGGGCAGCCGTCGGGGACCGTGCCGGGGACATCGACGCAGCTGTCGTCGGGGTCGAAGACGCCGTCGCCGTCGCTGTCGATCGGGGCGGGGGCCGGACAGCCGTCGGGCCCGATGCCTGGCACGTTGACGCAATTGTCGAGGCGGTCGAGGAAGCCGTCGCCGTCGCTGTCGACGTCCATCTTGGGGACCGGCCGCTTGCGGTTCAGCAGCAACGAGAGGCCGAGCAGCACCTCGACGTGGTGCGTCCGACCATTGTCGACCAGGTGCTGGGCGGTCACGTTGTCGCGGACGTCGAGGCGGAGGGCCAGCAGGCGGTTGACGTAGAACTTCACGCCGCCGCCGAAGTGCAGGGCGGGGTCGATGTCGCCGCCGAGGCGGCTGCCGGTGCTGGCCATCATGCCGAAGCCGACGAGGGCGAAGGGCGCGACGCGATACGGGAGCTGCAGCACGCCGTATCCGCGGAACGCGCCGAGCAGCGCTTTGGAGCCGTCGTCCCGGAGCTTGGTGGGCATCAGCCCGCCCTCGACCTCGAGGCCGAGGAAGGACAGGGGGTAGTAGCCGAGGCGCAGGCCGATGTCGGCGGCGACCTTCTTGTAGGGCTGCCAGGTGTTGTTGATGTCGTACAGCTCGTGCTCCGTATTGGGGAGCAACACACCGCCGTAGACGCCGCCCTCGAGCTGATGTGCGGTCGGCCGATGGCGCTTGATCCACGGCTCGGCGCTCTTGTGGTCGGTGCGGGTATTGTCGGCCTTTGGACCGGTGTCGACCTTGCCGCCGACCGAGGAGTCCGCGAGCTGAACGCCGCCGCCGCCGGCCGCCGGATCTCCGGTCGACGCCCGGTCCGGCGGGGCGTCGGTGACAGGGACCGGGGTCGGCTCCAGGGCGCGGGCGGTGCTCGAGGTGGCGAGGAGCGCGAAGGCTGAGATCCAGGGGAGGCTGTGATTATGCATGATTCCAGGCTCGGTACGATGGGCGGCGCGCCCCGGGCGGGGTGGCGGGTCCCCTTGTAATCGGGGTTGTTGCGGGTGCAAGGTCGCCGACGCGGCCTGGCGCGACGGCGATCGTTCCACGTCGCGCCGCGTCGGGGCGCAGTCGGTGCTCACGCGCGATTCGGCGGTCTCCACGGTGAGACATGTTGGCCTCGACGCGGGTATGAGGGGCCCGTGACGCTCCTATTGCTGCTGGTCCTCGTTAGCGACGCGGCGTTGATCCGGACATTGATGGCGATGTGGCCCGAGCCGCCGCGTGCGCTGGCACCCGGGAGCGCGTCGAGCCCAGGCTCATCACCGGGCGCACGCGCAATCCGCGGGGTGCCGCGGAGGACCATCAACGGGGCCGGGGGACGTCACGGCTGCGCGGGCCCGGCGACGCGGGCGACCTGGGTGCAGTTGAGCCCGCAGGTCGCCCGGTCGGTCTCGCTGAGGTGCTTGCCCGCGTGACAGGCGTCGATGCAGGTGCCCAGGCGGTCGAGGACCGCGGCCGAGGGCGTCGCGGGGAGGGCCGCGACGGCGCTCTTGCAGGCGCTCGTGCAGGTCTCCGAGCGCTTGCCGCCGGTGTAACAGCGGCCCATACAGCTGACGACGTACTCCACCGGATCGGAGTCGACGAGGGCGCCGTCGGCCGCCGGTGCGTCGGACTTCTCGCAATTGTAGCGACATGCCGCCCTGACCGCGTGTGTCATCTTTCCGTCCTCGCAGCCGATGAGACAGCGCGAAAAGGCGGCCCGGACCTCACGAGCGGCGGCGTCGCTGGGGGCCGTCGGGCGGACGTCTTCGGTGACGGGCGGCGCGGCAGGGTCCCGGGTGGCGGCGGGCTCGCCCGCGACGGCGGCGGGGGGCTTGCCAGCGACGGTGGCTGCGGGCTCGCCGGCGACGGTGGCTGTCTTGCCGTAAGCGTTCGATGAGCCTGTGGTGACGAAGCCGGCTGCGAGGCGCTAACTGGGCATCGGAGGTTCGATGTCAAAGAACGAGGATGGTTTGAGCCTGGTTGAGGGTGGAGCACTCATCGTCGAGCGTGTTGTGCCAAAGCCAGGCACGTTCACGCTGATCATGTCCGATTCGATGTGCTTCGAGGTCACCGAGTCGGGGAGGACGCTGCGGCTGGACTTTCGGCCCAAGACGCTGCGCGAGCGGGCGGCGATGTGGCGTCGGAGGTATGGCCTGTGACGGCGGCGGCCAAGCGCTGGCAGGTCCACATCGCCGGATGGGCGCGGAGCGGTCTGTCGTGCAAGGAGTACGCGGCCCAGGTCGGCGTGCACCCCGGGACGCTGGCGGCGTGGAAGTCGAAACTGCGACAGGCCGGAGGTGCGGTGCCGACCTTCGTCGAGGTCTCGGAGCCGCTGGCGATCGCGGCTGAGCCGGACGCCGGCGAGCTCGAGCTCGTCGTCGGCCGCACGTTACTGCGCGTGCGCGGCCTGGTCGAGGCCGAGGCGTTGACGCGGGTGCTCGACGTCCTGGAGGCGCGTGCATGATCCCATCGACGGTCCGGATCTTCGTGTGCATAGAGCCGCAGGACATGCGACGCAGCTTCGACGGGCTGGCGCTGGCGGCCCGGCAGATCCTCGGCCAGGACCCGCGTTGCGGGGCGATGTTCGTCTTCACCAATCGGCGCGGTCGACAGCTCCGGGTGCTGTGGTGGGAAGCAGGCGGCTACAGTCTGCTGTGCCGGCGGCTCCACCAGGCGCTGTTTCAGCTGCCGAAGCCGGGTGACCCTTCGGACAGGTCGGTCGTCATCGACCGGCATGGTCTGAACGAGCTCATCCGCGGCGTGCCGACGACGAGGAGGCGAGCCGTGTCCATACCCTCTTGACAGGCGGCGCGCGAAATCGCTACGAGGGGCGGTGCCCGTCGCCGCCCCTCTCGAATCTCTCGTGGCCCAGCAGGCTGCGACGATCGACAAGCTCAGCGCCGAGCGGGCGCAGTATCGAAAACTCTACCTCGATCTGCTCGAGCGCTGCGCGATGCTCGAGCGGGGGATCATCGTCGGCAAGAAGGCCGAGCCCTTCAGGGGCGAGGACCCGCAGCTCACGCTGCAGATGCTCGAGATGCTCCTGGGCGAGGAGGATGAGAGCCAGGCGCCCGGGGCTCCCGGAGACGACTCGGAGAAGGTCCGCGAGCACGAGCGCAGGAAGCCCGGGCGCAAGCTGCTACCCGAGCATCTCCCGCGGGTGGAGATCGAGGTG
>Ga0075152_10000426_pt1 | contig 31871 bp, 21 predicted proteins | sample JI61114C2DNA_FD_70964 | JGI IMG/M metagenome (GOLD analysis project Ga0075152, IMG submission 70964) | Wastewater effluent complex algal communities from Wisconsin, to seasonally profile nutrient transformation and Carbon sequestration -... | ecosystem: Engineered > WWTP > Effluent > Algae...
TCAAAACCGTCTGCCTTACTGCTGACTTCTATCCGGCCGTTTTCTTTCACACCGGTCTCCACTTCTGTCATCCGGAAATCATTCTTCCCGGTATGAACAAATACATACATTTTATTTTCAAACCGGACAACAGCTTCTTCCGGCAATGTAAGTACAGCCGCGTTGCTGATGTTGATTGTCGCATTCAGAAACATGCCTGGCAGCAGGTTCTTTGGCTGAGTTTCAAAATGACAATGTACCAGGGCGCCGCGGTTCTCATCCACATTGCGCGTAACCAAAATCACTTCGCAATCGTATGTAGTGGCCGGATCATCCACAAATGAAACTTTCACTTTCTGCCCGGGGCTCACTTTATTTAAATCTTTTTCAAAAACGGTAAGTGCGGCATGCATATCATCCGGATTGATCAGTTCGAATAACACGTCAGTAGCCGTAACATACTTACCAATATTCACATTCACTTTTGAAACAAACCCGTTGATCGGTGAATGAACAGATACACTCCTTGATATATTGCTCTCTGTAAGACCTGCCGGGTTTATGCCGATCAGCAACAGTTTCTCACTGTACCCTTTCAACAACACTTTCTGAGCCAGGTAATCTGATTCGGCCTGCTGAAATGTTTTCTCGGCATTTACCTTGTTTTCATTCAACATCTTCTGCCGTTCGTATTCCTGTTGCAAAAACTGAAGCCGTGCCCGTGTAACCAGGTACTCCTGTTGTAATTGTATGAGGGACTGGTCTTCGATCACCGCAATTCTTTCACCCCGGCTGATATGCATACCGGGCAGCAACTTGGTTGAACGGAGATATCCGCCCATCGGGAAACTGACCGACACAATATTTTGTGGGGGCACATCCACATGGCCATTCACTTTCAATACGGTGTTTAATGGCTGCCGGATTGCTTTACCGGTTTCAATACCTGCATTTTTCAGTTGCGCATCGGTCAGTTGCACCTGGTCCGCCACAACCTTTTCCTTTTCGTCCGTGGCCGCCTGTTTTTTTGAAGAGCAGGCTGCTGAAAACAGCAGGGCCAGTATTACTATATTTCTGCTTGTCATGATTTTATTATTTACCTGTTACGTATTCAATTTCTGTACGGATCCTGTTTAATTGTGCGAGGGCATCCAGCCTGGCCAGTTGTATACCTGTTGCGTTATTCATCAGCATTGTCCATTCCAGATAGCTGATCTGACCTTTATCAAAATTCTGACCCGCATGGCTGATAATCAGCGCAGACTGGGCCAGTCCCTCCTTGTTATAGTATTGTACCAGTTGATTTTGTTTTTTATAGGCTTCCTGGTACTGCAATAACTGAGTTTTTAATTGCTGATCCGCGGCTTTCACATTCAGCTGCGCGGCTTCTTCACTTAGTTGAGCCGCTTTTACTTTATTGCGGGCGGCTTTGGTGAAAAGCGGAACAGCCATGGTAATATTTACCGTGCCAAAACGCTGACCCGGACCATAGTATTTCTGGGTAATCCCATCCGGAGACTGATATCCAACTATGGACATATTGTTATATCCTGCAGACAAATCCGGCACCAGTTTATTCTTTTCCAAATCGGTCTGAGCTGCAGCCATCTTCACCTGGCCCTCCCGGTATTTTACCAGTGGATGAGAAGAAATACTGCTGGTATCCGGCCATGGCATTTCAAGGTTGCTGATGCTCACCGGATCCGGCAGGTAGAACTCACTGCTGTTTAGTAACCACTGCAATTGCTGCTGATCAATCAGTAAATCGGATTGCAACTGCGTCAGCTGCATTTTCAACTGCGCCACCTGGGCCTCGGCACTGGTTTTCTCCAATTGGTTGGATTCCCCGGCTTTCAGTCGCAGTGTTGCGGCCTTTAAAACCCGGCTGTAAACAGAATCCAGCTGTTCAAGTAATTGTTGGCGGCCTAACCGATCCGTCATGGACCAGTACAGCATTTTTATTTCCCGGTGCAGTTCCTGTTGCTTCCACTGTACAAGCGCCTGCTGGGATTGTTCCCCGGCACTGTAAAAGGCCCGTTGCCGCTTATAGATCACGGGTAGTGTAAAAGACTGATTCAGGGAAAATCTTGTATCATTATTGATACTATTGATCTTACCATACTCTGCATTCAATACAGTTCTGCCCTGGTCGGCTACAGCAGCCTGCAATTGTTTCCAGTAAGCGGCTTCTTTCTGCAATGCCTGTACTGAAATATTCTGCTGATCGGCCAGTAGTAATAACTCTTCCAGTTTAATCGGTTTACCGGCGGGCTGCTGGGCCTGTGCCAATGTACCTAAAGACAACAAGAAGAAAAGTACGGCAACAGGACGCGGTTTTCTTTTCCTGGGTTTCTCTCTTTCAAGCCACATGTACAGGATGGGCAATAAAACAAGGGTCAGAAAGGTCGCGGTCACCAGGCCGCCTATCACCACGGTAGCTAACGGGCGTTGTACTTCCGCACCGGCCCCTGCACTCAGTGCCATTGGTAAAAAACCAAGAGAGGCAACAGAAGCCGTCATCAATACCGGGCGCAGCCGGACTTTTGTTCCTTCCATAATAATAAATTTAAGATCATGCATGCCCTGTTCTTTCAGGCGGTTAAATTCTGTAATCAAAACGATGCCGTTTAATACAGCCACCCCGAATAAGGCAATAAAGCCCACACCGGCGGAAATACTGAATGGCATCCCTCTCATCCACAATGCCAGGATGCCCCCGATCGCCGAGAGAGGAATGGCTGAAAAGATGAGCACTCCGTATTTGAGTTTACCAAAGGCAAAATAGAGCATGATGAAAATAAGTAAGAGTGCAATCGGCAGGGCGATACTGAGCCTTTTCTTCGCTTCCACCAGGTTTTCAAACTGCCCGCCGTAGGTTACATAATACCCGGAAGGCAGCTTTACCTGTGCATTCACTTTTTTATTCAGCTCGTCCACCACACTCTGCACGTCCCTTCCTCTTACATTAAAACCCACCACAATCCGCCGTTTAGCATCTTCCCGTTGTATCTGGTTCGGGCCTTCCTTTATTTCCACATTGGCCACCTGGTACAATGGAATCTGTGTACCAACAGGAGTGGCAATAAGCAGGTTCTGAACATCTGACAGATCCTGGCGGGATTGCTGATTCAGCCGGACAACCAGGTCAAACCGTCGTTCATTCTCATAAATCATACCCGCACTTTCACCGGCAAATGCGGTCCGGATTACCCTGTTTACATCGGCGACATTCAGCTGATAATGCGACATCTGGTCCCGGTTATAACTGATGACGATCTGGGGTAAACCGGTAACGGTTTCCACATACAGATCCGCGGCCCCATCTACGGTACTCACCACTTCCCCGAGTTTTTTGGAATAAGCCGCCAGTGTATCCAGATCCTCTCCGAATATTTTACAAACCACATCCTGCCGGGCACCGGTCATCAGTTCATTAAACCGCATCTGCACGGGATATTGAAAACCGGCGGTAATACCCGGTACATCTTCCAGGGCCTTACTCATTTTATCTGCGAGTTCATCAAATGTTTTGGCCGATGTCCATTCACTTTTATCTTTCAGAATCACCATCATGTCCGAGGCTTCAACGGGCATCGGGTCGGTCGGAATTTCACCGGAGCCTATTTTCGTAACCACTTTCTCCACTTCCGGAAAACGTTTCAGCAAAACGCCGGCTGACTTTTGGGTAGCTTCAATAGTTTGCGTCAGCGAACTTCCGGTCAGTAACCGGGTATCCACCGCAAAATCCCCTTCCTCCAGTTTGGGTATAAATTCCCCGCCCATACGGGCCAGGATGAATACGGAAAAAGCGAAGAACAGTATGACGGAAATGGTTATCAGGCGGGGAAAAGCCAATGCTTTATGCAACGCCGGTTCATACATCCTTTGTATCCACTTCATCATTTTGTCGGAGAAATTCTCCCGGTGATGCATTTTCTTACTGAGAAAAAGGGACGTAATCATGGGAACATAGGTCAGGGACAGAATAAAGGCCCCTATAAGCGCAAAGGAGACCGTCTGAGCCATGGGCTTAAACATCTTCCCTTCAATACCTACCAGTGCCAGGATCGGGAGATAAACGATCAGGATGATGATCTGACCGAATACAGCCGAGTTCATCATTTTTCCGGCCGAGCCTTCCACTTCATCATTCATGGTCGACTGGGTGATACTGTTGCTCGTTTCAAAATGCCGGCTGTGATAAAGCCGGTGCATCACGGCTTCCACAATAATCACCGCCCCGTCCACAATCAATCCAAAGTCAAGGGCCCCCAGGCTCATCAGGTTGCCGGATACGCCAAAGGCATTCATCAATATCACGGCAAACATCATGGACAACGGGATCACCGATGCCACAATCAATCCGGCCCGCAGGTTACCCAGGAAAAGCACCAGTATAAAAATCACGATCAGGGCACCTTCAATCAGGTTCTTCTCCACGGTACCAATTGCATGATTCACCATTTTGGTACGATCGAGAAAAGGCTCGATCTCCACTCCTTCCGGCAGTGTCTTTTCAATCTGTTTTATTTTCTCCTTTACATCTTTAATCACTTCGGATGAATTGCTGCCTTTCAACATCATCACCACGGCGCCGGCCACTTCTCCCTCGTCATTAAAGCACATCGCCCCGTATCGAACAGCCGAACCAATTCTGACATCGGCCACATCCCTTATATATACCGGAATGCCGGAAGTGGTATGCCGGACAAATATCTTCCCCACATCCTCAATGGTTTTGGCCAGCCCCTCACTGCGTATATACAATACCGTTGGCCCTTTTTCGATATAGGCACCGCCGGTATTCTGATTGTTCCGCTGCAGGGCGGTAAATACATCATCCACCGTTACGTTCATGCTCTTGAGCCTGTCGGTGTTGATGGATACTTCATATTGCCTGAGGTTTCCGCCAAAGCTGCTGACATCCGCCACACCGGGTGTACCCAATAACTGGCGGCGGACAATCCAGTCCTGTATGGTGCGGAGTTCCGCCGCTGAGTACCGGGATTCGAACCCCTTTTTGGGTTTTACGGCATATTGGAATATTTCGCCCAGCCCGGTGGTAACCGGCCCCATAAACGGATTACCCGCGTCGGCAGGAATTTCGGCACGTACCTGCTGGAGACGTTCAGATACCTGCTGGCGGGCCCAGTACACATCGGTTTTATCATTAAATACGATCGTGACCAATGATAATCCGAAGCGTGAAAAAGACCGGATCTCTTCAATACCCGGCACACTGGCCGTGGCCTGTTCAATTGGAAAAGTAATCAGCCGCTCCACTTCCGGGGCGGCGAGAGAAGGTGATACAGTAATTACCTGTACCTGGTTATTTGTAATATCCGGAACAGCATCAATGGGTAGCCTGGAAAAGGAAATAACACCCCACCCGATCAGTCCGAGCATCAATAGCCCGATGATCAGCTTATTCCGTACGGAAAAGCGGATAATATGATTCAGCATAAAGTTTTACTTATTCAGTAATCAGTGAAAAAAAAAGTTTGTGCGGGAAAATCAGCACAACGGCCGGGGGGGCTGGAAAATATCAAAAGAAGGAAACTGGGGTTTATTGATTTCCTTATAGCAGGGAAATTCCCGTGGTTCTTCAGTCGGGAGAATAAGATCAAAAATTACCGGGGAAAAATCACAGATGCTCGCAGATACAACCAGACTGCAATCCATATCACGAAAGGGCAGCTGGCGATCCCGTTGGTAATCTTCATCCACCTGTATGGGATCAAAATAGTGCAGTCTGATAAAAGACCAGAAACTGATTTTCGCATCCAGGTTCTTGTGCTCTTTAAAATGTTCGAAGAGTACAGGCAATTTTATCAGGTTATGAAACTCCGCAAAGGAGAACATATACACAGAGATTAAAAAAATACCTGAAATGCGTTTCACCGGGTAAAGATACAAAATCTATCCCGTTATCCCGAAATCGGGGACAAATCAGCGGATGATAAACCGGAGACCCGCGAAAACCCGGCGCCCCTGATTGGGGGCATAGATATACGAAGGATCAAAACTCAGTCCGTAAGGATTATCCGGGGTAACCCGGATTTGCCCGTTCTGTTCATACTGTATCTGTTTATCAAACGGGTCGCCTGACCGGGCAATCAGAAAAGGAATATTTTTCGCAGGAGTCCAGTTGAGCAGGTTTTTTATACCCGCAAAGCACTCCACCTTTGTATTCAGTTTTTTGGTACACTGGATATTCTGCAGGCTCCAGACAGGCGAGCGGCCGGGTCTTGGATCAAATACTGAAACCAATGGCAACCGCATCGGGCCATAAACATTCCCAGTATAATCAAACGTCCATCCCGATGCAGGAACGGAATAAGAAATGGCCCAGGTACCACTCCACTTTTCTGTCAGTACCGGCGATATCCGTATCTTTTGCCCGTTATCATTGATCTGTGTTTTTTGTACCTGTTGCAATGTAATACCCGCGATAACTGACAGGCGCTGCCTGTAGCGTAGATCAAGATTTATCGTAATTCCTTTAGATGCGGCTGAACCATCAAGGTTTTTATAAATAATCTTGTTGGGGTCGGCATCATAATCGGGCAGTATCTGGTTACTGAAATACGAATACCATGTGGATATATCGGCCAGCAGGGTCAGCCTTTTCCGGTGAAGCTGCCAGGTATAATTCAGGTTGACATTATAACTTTTTTCCGGACGTAGTGTCTCCTGTATTTCCACAGCACGGGCACCGGTTAACGCCGCATGTTCTTCTGTAAAAAGATTAACCACCCGGAAACCACTTCCCGCGTTTAACCGGAAGTATTGTGTTTCCCGCAGTTTCCACTTCCAGGCCAGCCGGGGTGTGAAAATACCTTTATGTACCGGATGATGATCGGCCCGGATACCCAAGAGCAACAAGTGGCTTTTATGCAGCTGCCATTCATCCTGAAGAAAAAGACCAGGCAGTATTGAACGCTCCGGACGGTTATTACCGGTAAGTGTGTCCCGGGTGGCGGTGGAATTATCATCATACCTGTTCAGCCGGGTGGAGATACCTGCCAGCAGACTATGGGCAGGTCCGGCTTTTTTATCCCAGGTAAGTTGAAAAAAACCGTTGAGTTGACGGGCGAAAAAAGGAATATCTCCATAATAGGAATCCTGCATATGACCGGTAGCGGAGTAAGACAGATTAAATTTTTCCTGTACAGGCAGTTGGTAAACGCCGAACAGTTCCCATCGAGATGTATATATACTTTCTCCGTAGATGCTGTCAGTACCTCTGAATTGCTTAGTCCAGCGAAGATCTCCTCCCCAGCGGTCTTCATAGAAATACCGGGCGGCGAGACTGGCTTCCCGGTTTTGCTTCCGGGTAAACCGGAGTTTATTAAAAACAGATATACGATGCTGTAAGGCCACATCGGTAAACTGATCCCTGTTTTTATCTTCCCGTTGCCGGTCATTGTAATAATGTATACCGAGCAATGAACTGATTTTCCGGCCGGCCCTGAACTTTATACCGGCATCAATAGCATGTTCCTGCCAGCTGGTCGACATCAGGTTAGCCGTAAAGGCAGGCGCTTTCTCCGGTGATTTGGTAATGATATTGATCAGCCCTCCAATGGCTTCAGCTCCATATAATCCGGAAGCAGGGCCTTTTACAATTTCCACCCGTTCGATCAGCTGTGCAGGAATACCATATAGTCCATATACAGAAGCCAGGCTGCTGATGACCGGCATACCGTCAATAGCGATCATTGTATAAGGCCCTTCCAACCCGTTGATATGTATATCCCCGGTATTACAGACACTGCAATTCAGCTGCGGCCTTACTCCGTTTATATTTTGCAGGGACTCAAACAAACCCGGCGCCGGATTTTTCTTCAGAAACTGCGGGGTATAGACTTCTACGGCCACCGGGCTTTCTGTCCTTCGCACGGCTTTCAGTGTACCTGAGATGACCACGCCTTCCATTTCTTTTTCCAGGGGATATAATCCGATTTGTAACAACTCCTGTCCAACCGGCTTCACCTGTTTCGTTTCATATCCTGTTGCGGAAATCCGGATATGACTGCCGGGAGGCAAAACCAGCCGGAAACAACCGGCAGCATCTGCCAATACACTGTAAGAAGAATCCATACAGCTTACCGTAGCACCGGATACAGGCTGCCGGGTTTGCGCATCCAGCACCACACCGGAAACGGGTGACTGGCCAAACAGACAGGTACTCCAGCCGAAAGCGGCCAGCAGAAAAAATGGTTTTTGTTTCATGTTCGTTTAAATATATTTTTAGTCTTGTCTAAATATATATTTAAACCAATTTAAACCATTTTTCTGTTCCGGCAAAATTATAAAGAGCGGGAACCCCGTTTACCAGATTCCCGCTCTTTATCACCAGGTTGCCGGCTGTTATTTTATCTTATAACGTAAGCCGGTATAAATCATCCGTCCGCTAACAGGTCCCCAGACCATGGACGCATCGAAATAAGGGCCGAATGGCTCGTCTGCCGCTATTATCACCTCTTGCTGAAAAAAGTTTGTCAGGTTCTCCCCTCCCAGGTAAAATTCAACCGGATGTTTTTTTCCGAGGGTTTTACTGACCTGGGCATTCATCAGCCAATAAGCCGGTGAGGATAGTTCCCGCTGGTAAACTGGCGGATTTCCCTGCAGGGCGGGGATCCGTTTGGCGCCATTCAGATTGACCGTATAATCCATTTTCCAGCCATTGATACTATAGGCCAGATTAGCAAATGCCCTGTGCTTTGACGTAAAGGGTTTTTGCTTTACTACTCCATTATACGTTGTGCGCACATCAAAAAATCGATAGGCCAGCCGCAACTCCAGCTGACGAAGTGGTTCCGCATTCAGTTCCAGTTGCAGACTGTTGGAAAATGAACGACCATTCAGATTACCAAAAAAAACATAACTGGTTTGTTCTAGATCCACCACTACCTGGTTGGTAAAATCATTTCTGAAAAAATCAATACTGACACCTGCTTCCCGGTTGAATAAACGGAAATGCTGATCCACGCTGATTCCTTTATTCCAGGCAATTTCCGGATTCAAACCGTACGCTTTACCTGCCACAGCTCCTGTAAAAACAATATCTCTTGCACTGACCAGCGTGCTGGTATTTTCCGCAAATACATTGGCCGTCCTTTGACCGCGGCCGGCACTCAACCGGATGGAAGTTCCCTTCACCGGCGCATAATGCAAATGCAATCTTGGTGTCATAAACCACCCATACAGATTATTATGATCTGCCCGGAGTCCGGCCACTATGCTGATTTTGCTTCCCGGGGCATAACTGTACTCGAAAAATCCGCCGGGTATTTTCTCATGGCGGTCAAACCGGTAAGTGCGGATAACTTCATCAAACCGGTCTGCAGAAAAACTAAACCCGGTCCTGAATTTATGATTGGTATTGCCGATAATGGATTGATAAATCAGGTTGGCATACAAACCCTCTTGCCGGGCTTCATACTGCTGCAGGCCAAAATAAGCATCCTGCCGGTGAAATGACTGCAACAGCTGCAATCCGATACTTGTATATTTTTTAGCCGGGAATACATATCCTGTTTTGGCAAACAGTTCATACCGTTGGGTATTTATTCCTAATCCGTAATGACGGGTGGTGAATTTATCCCGCTCAGGATCAAACGCCGTTTCTCCACCGGTACGGTTATCCGTGAGCATTTTAAAACCGAATTGAGACATGAAGCCTTTCCCATCTTCAAACTTCCAGCGGTTGATGGCGCTGAAAAGGTTACCGGTGGGTATATCACGGAAGCCATCATTATTGAAGTCCACTTTATTAAAAAGAAAATCGTCATGTAATAAAAGTGCCGTACTCCATTTTTTTCCAAACTCCTGCACAAGGTTGAGATTAATATCCGACTTCAGCATGTTATTCAGATAGAGATTGGCATACAGTTTTTCCGCTTTCTCCGGTTTCTTCAGTTCGATATTTATCTGACCGGCGATTCCTTCAAAACCATTCACTACTGATCCGACTCCTTTATTGAGTTGAATCGATTCCACCCAGGGACCCGCAATGGAATTTAATCCAAGCGGTGTGGCCAACCCCCTTGGGCCGGGCAGATTCTCTACGGTCAGCTGGGTATAAATTCCACTCAGGCCCAATAACTGAATCTGTTTGCTACCGGTTACCGCATCATTATAAGATACATCCACAGATGGATTGGTTTCAAAACTCTCACTCAGGTTACAACAGGCTGCTTTAAACAATTCTTTTTCGGTCATGACTTGTGTACGGATCGTACTCAGTGATGACACGTATGTGGATCGTTGCCGGGCCGTCAGTTGTACTTCACCGAGCACCTGGTTACTGGCCAGTATTATCCTGATTTCCTTTGACGGTTCCGCGGCAATGGTATCCGGTTTATAACCGGCATAACTGATCTGCAGCCGGGTATCCGATTTTTGTACTTGTATACTGAATACACCGGCCGTATCCGTAATACTGCCGGTATTAGTTCCAAGTACCGTAATACTCGCACCGGGCAAGGGTCTGAAATTCCCTCTCGGATCCGTCTCCATCACCACTCCTTTCACTGTAAAAGAAGTTATGTTGAGCTGCAGCGGATCACCAGGTTCAAGCACCTCCTCATTCGTCCGGTAAAGACAGCATTCAGGCAAAACACTGTATACCGCATCCGGCGCTTTTTTCAGCCGTGTATCATGTCCCGATTCCGCAATCCGGGTGTGTACTCTGACCGGCTTTGTCAGCAATGTATCAATGGTCAGTGACAGCATTTTACTGCCGATATCCCAAACGGCCTCTTTCACTCCTCTCCCTTTGGCAGCCGTTTCTATTCGCTCTTTACACATCTCACAGTTGCCGTATACATAAAAAGAAGTGTTGATCACGGATCCTGTTTGTGCATTGACCGGCAGTGGTAAACTGCCCAGACAATACAATATAATTGTATACATTATTTTTTTCATAGTTGTTGTTTTGCAGAAATGAAACGAATTGGCAGCAATCATCTGTCACCAGACAAAGCGGAACAACCAGCATGAAGAAGTGGTCTGTAAATGAAATCAGGAACGGGTCTTCTTACGAAGGGCATTTAAAAAAGTACGCTCCACACTGATCAGCCAGCTGCTGGCCGCCATGCGTTGCATATTACCTGCTAGTTGAAAGCGGTAACCAATATTAAGTTTGGTGGTACTCTGAAAGATAAGCTGTGCTGATGTGGCTAAATCGGTAAAGCCGGCATTTTTATCCAGCAACCGCTGGCCTAAAAGCTCGGCATACAGGTTCAGGTTGGTTTGTTTATAATCCGTATACTCACGGGGCAATATCAGCATTCCACCGGACACTGAATAGTTAAGCGACTGGTAACCCCGTCTGGGTATATAAATCACATCATCAAACCTGGATTTATGCAATACCTGTGTATGCCCCAGTGAACCGGTGAGGGCAAAGGTATGCCACAATTGTGTGGCGATGAGACCAGCCTCCACTCCGCTTTTATCTCCCATCAGTGTAATCTCATCATAGTGGAAAGGAATCCGCGTCTTTCCCAGTTCTGTATAGACGGCCATCCGGAAATGCTTATGCAGTTCGTCCTTTGACAAAAACCGGTATTTGGCGTACAGACTGAATGATTCATACCTGGTATCGGCCGTATGCATATTGGCCAGTGAAATACCCGTTCGCAGCATCAGCTTCTTTCCTACTCCCCACATCAGCTGGGGCATAAAACGATTGGAGAAACGGCCATAAATATTATCGCGGGTAACAAAATGATCTTTCAGTTTTACGCTAAGCGATCTTGCCGGCAGATTGGATGCCGGTTCACCAAACACATACAACTCCTGTGCCTGCCCTGTAAAAGCAGCCAGCAGTAAGACTATGATTAATAACCGCCCCATGGTATTTCTTTATTCGCCTAATAATTGCCTGAGTGCTTTTTCCAGTTCTTTCCCTTCCAGGTCCATCGCGATCAGGACGCCTTCCTTATTGATGAGGTAGGATGTGGGGATTGCCGATATCCGCCACTTGTTCACCGTAACAGATTCCCACCCGCCATCATCAATTACCTGCAACCAGCTGATCTTATCCTTTTTCACCGCTTTTTGCCAGTCAGCATGATCTTCATCCAGCGATACGCCCAGTATCTCAAAGCCCTTGTCTTTAAACTTCGGGTAGAGTTTTGCCAATCCCTTATTGGAAACACGGCAGGGACCACACCAGGAAGCCCAAAAATCCAGCAGGACCACTTTCCCTTTCAGGGAAGATAACCTGACGGTATCCCCGGTTGCTGACGGCAATGCGACTTCAGGCGCATTATATCCCTGTTTAATCTGGGCATCAGCCCCGCGTTGAATCAATAAAAAAACGATTAAGAAGCATATCGGTTGCCACTTCATATTATGCGGTTAAAAGTTGTTCCACGCCAACCATTTGCCGGCGTGAAACAACAGTCTGGTTAATTACTTATATGATAAATACGTTCACCTGATTTAATTCCGTCTTTCTCCATACCTCTCTCTGCCCTACCCGTTTTAAGACTGGGAACAGCACCCGCACTGATTTTTTTAAACTCCTTTGCTGTTAAAAAAGATTTATCCATCAGTTTCACTGTTTGCCCCGTCAGTTTATTAAGCCCGGGTTTATAAAACCGAAACCAGTATTGTCCGATTTTCACCAGGCCGCCCGGCTTCACTTCCAAACCGGAAAACGTTCCGGTCAGCTGCAAACTTCCGACAAAAAAACCGGCATCTTCCACAGCTTTGCTGATCTCATCCGGATTCACACTGGCTCCCGGTTTAAAGACAATACTGAATGAGGAATTTTTTATATCGGCTTTTACCGATGCCACAAACGGTAGTATACCTAATGCTTTATTGATCGCATTACTACACAGGGCACAGGTCAGCCCGGTGGCCTGTAAATCAGCCCGGGTGAACTGAGCTTCCATTGTCTGTAGCTGCAACAGCAGTATACAAAATATGAAGAACCGTTTTATCATGTTCATTGCGTACTTCATGATTTCTTACAGCAATCTTTGCCATCATGTCCTTCTTTGCTGCATTTCCCGTCTTTACAGCAATCCATTTTAGCGGCATCCTTTTTACAACAGGGCTTATCACAATGGCCTTCATTTTTACATTTCCCGTCTTTGCAGCAATCCATTGCTTTATCCTCCCCTTTTTTACAGCAGGGCTTATCGCAATGGCCTTCATTTTTACACTTGCCGTCTTTACAGCAATCCATCTTAGCATCTTCCTTACTGCAACAATCTTTGCCGTCATGACCTTCCATTTTGCAACCGGCAGTCATTCCTTCCTTCTTACAGCAGGGCTTATCGCAATGGCCTTCGTTTTTACATTTGCCGTCTTTACAGCAGTCCATGGATTTATCATCTGCTTTTTTATCATACTTGCAGCATCCCGGGAGTTTATTATATACATCCATAGTGGCCTTAAAACCGGCATTATCATGTCCGGCGGCAGCTACCTGCTGCTGAATTTTGGCAGCATTGGAAGTATTGCTGTTATAAGTTACGGTAAGTTGTTTGCTATCTTCATCCCACTTTGCCTCAGTGGCTCCGGCCGTTTTTGCGGCTTTCTCAATGCGTGTTTTGCACATACCGCAATTACCGGATACCTGGAAACTTTCTGTTTTAGTCTGGGCGAATGCCAGTGTAGTAACCGCAGACAGTAATGCGGTTAAAGTGAAAAGACGTAATGCTTTCATATTTAATTTTTTAACTTATGAGTATTTTAAATGCCGTGTTTCATCAAACGAAAACAGGCTGAAGGTTCAGCCTTCTTATAAAACGGCAGGGTATCAGATTCTGAATACACTGATCTGAAGATATGTATCCTGATCAGATATGAGAGGCGGTGAATATGTAACTGAAGAAGTGGTGGATATACCTGGCAAAACAGGCACATCCATAAATTCAGAAGAGAAATAAGTCAGGGCGGAAATAGCGGGAATTGTGTAATCAGGATTGGCCGTCTTATTCTGATCCTGTTCGAGTTTGATGACCTTTAGTTCATCATGGCAACAATCATTGTCACCGTGCATATCCATCCCGCATTGCCCGCAATGGTCCGCTTTATTCCCGAACACCTGCACAGAAGCCAGGCGATCCATACAGAAATGAAGATTCACCACCACCCCGCATGTCAGGGTGATATAACAAAGGAATGATATGGCCAGAATCCCTTTCTTCATCTGCAGACAAAGATAGCCGCAATTTCCGGTAAAAGAAACAGTGACAATATGATATACATTCTTTTGAGAATCAATTAACAAAGCGCCAGAAAACCCCTAACCTGAATTGCATACCCGGGAGGGCATAGTAAGGGGCAACAAGATTATTGCGGGTAAAGCCAAAACCGCCCATATTCCTGGCAGTATTCAGGTTTTCCAACCGGACAAAGGCCATAAAGGGTCTGATTCTGAAGTGCAGGTAAGCGGCAATGTCCGGAAGTTCATTGCGGATAGTTAGTGTGTCCTGAAAAACAAACTGTCCCAATGCCGGAGAATAATCATCGGCTTTATAAGCAGCCCGGTATTTTATTTCAGTACCAAACGCAATATCCAGGTTCTTAAAGCCCAGGTTGCCTTCATAGCCAATCCTGTTCCGGGTATACAGGGCGGGCACATTGACCGGTGCCGTACCCACCTGTTGCTGCAGATAAACTTCCGCATGCCAGTTCCATCTTTTCCCAAAGCGGATGGTTTTTTCCACGGCCACCTGCAGGAGATTAAACAGGCTGGTTTCCTGACGGATTGTATAATAATCTGACAGGTAGGTATAGTTTGTTACCAGGTAATAATGGCCGGATAATTTCAGTTTCAGCGCAGGCAGGTAATAAGAACCATATAAGTGGGTATTATTCTCCTTCTTCAGATTAATGGACGTTTTCATTAAATAAAAACTGCTGCGCGGATCAAAATTGAATGATGGCGTACGGTTCACATTTTCAAATCCGAGTTCCAGATAGCCGGCCTTTTTCCCGAGCATGCTTTTCAGACTGGCATGTGCTTCAAAGTCCCCGGCATTGAACCCGGTAAAAAACAAGCGCCCGTTGGCTTCTATATCCCAGCGCTGATTCCGTGTTTTATTCCGGTATTCCGCATGACCGGCCGTATTGAAAAAAACGGATTTCCCGGAAGACAGTTGCCCGGAAATATGCTGAACCAACAAGCCCAGTTTTATAAACTGATGAAGATTCTTTGCATCCGGAAACTGGTAAACAGAAAAGTCGTTGGATAAAATACTCCATTTATCACGAAAAAGTACCGTATCGGTCAGCTTTCGCAAACTGGTGTCATAATAACGCTGGTAATAAATAGAATCGCCGCTATTGTCCTGAAACGAATACGCGTTACGGTCCAGCGACAGTGTATGCTCGAAGCGCAGCCGGGGAAAAAACAGGGGTACGATGGTCGAGTCCGTTACCAGTGAATCTTTTTTACCCAGGTCATATTGCTGCCTGAACAGGAAACTGGTCTCTTTATACTTATTACCGGTTGTGATTTTATTGGAAAAGAAGTTGGATGAAAATACTTTTTTGCCCCCGATGCGGGTATTGATATTATACCGTTCTTTAAAATCGGGGTCATTTAACACATCCGTGGTATCAATGAAGCCCCCGTTTTCATACGACTGCAGATTATTGGACAGGAGGACAAAATAATTATTATAACGCAGGCTTTTAGACTGGTACTTTGAACTCAGCAGGTAATTGTTATGGTTGGTATTCTGGTTCTGAAAAAATCCCGGCGAATTAATCAGCCGGTATTGAAAGAGCAGGTTCCAGTTTGGCTTTATGTTCTGTGAATGTACGAGACTGATCATCTGCTCAACCCGGCTGCCCAGCAGATAATTTAATTCCGTATAAGGACGGGTGGTATTAAAAAAGCGGACATCACTCAGTTTCCATTTATAAATATCGAAGGCATGAAACCCCGGATCAAAGCCGGCGGTGAGCCGGGGGGAAAAAAGCAGGGAACGGGCAGCCGTACCGGTATTCCCGAGATTAATGAATGTGCCCGGCAACGGAAACCGTTTAGTGAAATCATTTACGGATGAATCCAGCCGGTAAGAACGGGTGGAATCCAGATAACGGAAACTTATGGTAATGGAATCTTCCGACTTGTCCCGGTGCTGGAGGCTGTCATTGGAACCACCGCCACCGTTTAAATTGCTCCCCAGTTGCCGGAGCCGGTTACCCAACTGAGGTTCCTGCGCCTGCAAAATTCCGGAAATCAGCAGTCCTCCCAGTAAAAAATATGGTTTAAACGATTTGAGCAATTGAAAATTTTATTCCTTTCGGTTAACGGGGTGCAAAATAAGGCTGCAAAGGTAACAATCGGCAGCAAAACTGTTAATAATAAAGCACATGAGTCAGGTTTACTGAACCGGATAACGGAAATAACTGCAATCCGGTTCATTGCAAAGCAGGGGACGAAGGCGGGGATCATTCAGGATCGTGGTGTAATCCATCCAGGCTCCGTCTACTTTTATTTTCCGGTAAATCAGGCGGATACCCTGGCTATAATCCACCCACCAGTAAATATGCCCGGTATAGAGGGGTTGAATAGGGGTTCCGTCCGGCTTATGCCAGCCATAAATAGCGACCCGGTCCGGTTTCCCTTCTTTATTCAGCTTCCCACTGATCACCACATCCTTTTTTATACCGGCTATCAAACCGCTCCTGCCCTTACGCTGACCCTCAATAATGAGGTGATGCTGCCACATGGTGGGTGTACTGTCGCGGTAGGCAAAAAGAGGAACCGGTTCCGGTTTTATCCTGGCCGCGTTGTAAATTTCATCCACTATTTTCCGGGTAGGCAAAAAACAATGAAAACTGTCGGCGATCCGTTGAGCCGCATATGGGGTGATATTTACTCTGGCCCAATCTTCAGCAGAACCCAGACATAAATAATCCGGAGCAACATAACAAATAGCTGTAATTATTTTACCGGATACTGAATCACGGTGTTGTAACTGTACCGGAATAAACTCCCGGAAAAAGGCAGGGATATTGCCGGCCAGTACCTCCTCTATCACCAGGGAATCGCGGGCTGCCCATTTAAACGCAGCCGCCTTTTTGTAAAACTCACTCCCGGTAATACCTTTCCTTTCCCCTGGAAAAGGCATTTTTTTTACTGTATGACAGGAGAGAAATAAAATGAGCACAGTCAGAAACCAGGCATTGCGCATTCGCTAAGTTAAAAAAAGGCCGCCACTTTTCAGTAACGGCCTTGTCCATTGAAATAAAACCGAGCTGACTATTGTTTAATGAATTTTGAATGTGTGATATGGGTAGCGGTTCTTATCTGCAACATGTATGTACCCGCAGCCAGTTCCTGAACCGGCATCATCAACCGTTGCTGACCGGCTGTCCCGGAAGCCGATTTAACAATGCGGCCTGTAAGATCCGTGACCATCACTGTACATGCGGCCGTAAGCGGTTTATGAAAAGTGATAGTTAACATATCTGCGGCCGGATTGGGGAATATCCCCGCCATATAGTCGCCTGCAGGTATGACCACCCGGATCACTTTACTGTACGTATAGGTATTGTTCTGATCAACCAGTTTTAACCGGTAAAACACATCGCCGGAAAAGTCAGTCACTTCATCCCGGAAACTGTATTGGCCATTATTCAGTATCCATTCCACGTTACCCGCTTTCCGGAAACTGGCACCACCGTCTGTACTCCTTTCCACTTCAAAATGATCGAAATCTGCAGCTGTTTCCACCTGCCATTGCAGTTGCACTTTATTCAGGGTATACGTGCCCGTGAACTGTGTCAGCCTTACCGGCAAAATCAGTCCGCAACCGGATACCCATACCTGGTTAACGTATTCCGGATGATCCACAAAGGGATTCCGGTTGCCCTGAAATGTATAACCGGCATTATTCCGGTCAATTTCTTTCTGACTTACAGGGTCGAGATTATGCCAGTTGATCATCATTTGCAGGTATGGCAGTTCCACGGAAGGCCATGCTGTACCATCAAATGCCATATCCCCTTCAGTTGACAATGCTTCCCAGGCTGTCATGCTGGTCTGGTACCTTGTAACGAAATAGAAAAAAGCACGGGCCAGGTCTCCTTTAAAACCATCTATTGGTTCAAAGACAGTGCCTCCTGCCATACCACTGACCGTATTGGGTCCCAGCTTTCCTCCGTTCTGACTGGTGAAAGAGGGGGTGTTGACTTCTCCGTAAATAAAATTACTGCGGGTGGCATTAACCACTTTGTCAGTTGGGAAAATGTGAAAATAATCACTTTCCGGGCCGGAAGATCCGGAAGACGCACTTGCACCAAACCAGCTTTGCGGCACACTGTGCTCCCGGTTATATAAAATACCCTCGGTTGCCGCTGCACCCCCATTGTCCTGTTGTCCGCCACTGGCTACGGTACCCGGCGTAAAATTGTACGGGTCTGGGCCAGTGGGGTTTTCACTGTAAATATCCCAGATAACATTGGCAGAACCAGAACCCACTTCCCTGGGTTTAATATCTGAAATCAGGTATTGCGTCCATAAATCACCATAGGTTTTGGGGGTCATACCGGTGGTGATAATGGTTGATAAGGCGGATTTAAGTGCGGAACAACTCAGTCCGGTTGCGGCTGAATAATACCCCACTGGTTCGCCGCCACCCGCAGTTGTGGTAAAATTATACGAAGCGGTACCCGTTGTCAGATAATCCGGGTTTCCTGCACAGGCATTATACGTATATACTGTCAGATAATATTGTGTACTGGCGGTGAGTCCGGTCACCGTAACAGAATTTCCGTTCCCGGCATAAATGGTCTGCTCTCCCCCGCCATATGTGGTGGATGCAGTATAGGTGGATCCATCGGCAGGACTGGTAAAACTGTTGGCCGTATTTAGTCTGACCAATGAAGAACCTCCGTTACCTCCCGACCAGCTGATACTGGCTGAGGTACTGGAGGGACTGGGTGTTACAGCAGTAACCTGAACAGTGGGCTCCTGGCAACTGGTTGTATTATTATTTACAGCCGGGGAGCCGGTCGTATAACAATTATCGGCACTGTTAAAAGTGAAAACGGCCACATGATAGGTGGTTCCCGCCGTAAGTCCGGTTACGGCCACCGTATTACCTGTACTGTTATATACGACATATTCACCTGCGGCGACCGTCTGACCTGAACCAAAGCTGGTGTTCGCCGTATAAGCAGTACCGTTAGAGGGGGTGCCGGTAACCGAAGTTCCGGATTTCAATACCACCAGTGAATTCGTACCACTGCCGGCTGTCCAGTTAATAGTAAAACCAGTGGCGGAGGTACTACTGAAAGTGGCGCCACTGGCCTGTAAACCGGGAGGCGTACAGGATGAACCAAAACCAGTCCAGCTGAGATCATCAATGGCCACACGCTGGCCTGCAACAGTTTGTTCGATGGCCAGGGTAAATGTTCCGCTGACATTTATATTGTTTATGGTTGCGGTTGCAGACGTGGTTTGTGTGGTAGGCACAGAAACTGTTCCGACAGAAATACCATTTACCCTGACGGTCAGCGAACCATTGCTTCCGGTAAAAAGATATTTATACTTGAATGTAAGATTCCCGATACCATTTGTAATGTTACCGGACGTTACGGCTGAGTTTCTCATTCCAGCAGCCAGCCCGGTAATAGTCTGGTCAGCCCGGGTATCGGTGGCGCTCCAGGTTATACTGCCATCACCCGTCCAGTTACGGGTTATATAGGAAGAACTGGTGCCCACAGGCATATTGGTAAAACTCTCGGTACCCTGGCTGAATAATTGAAACTGAAAAAGGGCAGACAAGACAGTTAACAGGAAAATTCTTTTCATCTCAGAATGATTGTTCGGTTAGATTTGGATTTTAAAATTAAGAGTAAATGCTTATTTGTAAGATATTATTGCTTAATAAATTTTTGTGTCTGCAACGTTGTTCCGTCCGGATTACTGATCCGGATGGTATAAAAACCCGGTGCCCAACCAGAGGCATCCACTTGCAAACGGTTTGTACTTACCGAACGCTTTAACAGATCGCGTCCTGAAATATCGGAAACAGTAACCGTCATTGGCCCGTCCACCGCAGACTCAATGGTGAATTGATCGCTGGCAGGATTTGGAAACAAACTGATCTTTTTCTGACCCAGGCGATTCACCACTTTCATACTGCTGTAAGACGTTTTCCCATCCATCGCAACAGCCTTAACCCGGTAATAAATGAGCGGGGCTGATGCTGTTTCATCTCTGAAAACGCCACGGTAGGTATCATTCATACGCGCTGCTTTCGTATTTTTTATTTCAGTGAACTGGATACCGTTGACGCTTTTTTCCAGTGAAAAATAGTCATACGTGGCGGAGCTCACCAGTTCCCAGTCGAGCGTGACCAGGGCTTCCTCCTTTTTGAAACCGGTTATAGAGAATGTCTTTTCATCCAGCACCACCATCGGACTGGGGACGCAGCCATAATTATTAACCCATATACTGCCACCTGAACCATTGGGAACTATCACGCCTGCATTCGATCCTGATGGAGCTGACCCGTTTGTATAAATCACACTACTGGTTTGATAGTTGGCAGCTACCGTATTCCCTCCACCCATATAATTATACATCACACTGGTCCTTGAGCTTCCGTTAGAGTTTACAAAATATCCACCGTTACAACCACTCAGCGGTGTATAAGCCCCGTTACCAACCACCAGGTAATACTGTTGTATTGGAATGCCCCCGGAGCAGTGATTTGAAAAATTGAGGTTAGTGGCAGGTACATCCAGGCCGCAACCGGCTCCCCCCAGAAATACGGTAAAGAGTCCACCTGGAATGATTCCGGTTGCTGGTACCTGTTGAAATACCGGGCAACCCGCAATGGTGTTTAAGGTATTGCGGACATTATCTATAGACGTTGCATCAGCAGGGGTACCCGGATCCAGAATTCTGAAACAGGATAAACCGGAACCGGCTACACCACAGTTTTCTAAACTTGGGGTAAAAGTGGGACGTGGCGCATTAATTACATTCTTACCATACCAGTACCAGTTAAAGTCAGGCTGAACTGCCGGTGAAACTGATGTATGGTTAATAGATGCAAAGCCCATATCACCCACATTTACAGAGGTGGTAGCCAGTCCGATAATAAACTCATTGCTCCCGTCTAATCCGCACGGATTAATGAACTGGGTAATCAGCCGGATGGATTGTGCCTGTAAGACAGATGCCTGAATAAACAGCGCAATAATCAGTAGCCTTTTTTTCATTGGTTTGGAGTTTCGGAGAGCAATAATAAAAGGAAACCATTATTGAATAAAAAAATAATATGTGAAACATATAAGAAAGAGTACTTATATCATAATTTTAAATCGTATTATACCTATTTCACTATCGTAAAACAACTATTATCAATGTGTAACACTGCAAGAAATGGGTGATCCTGTTCCAATAAAGCTGCTTGTTCAGCCCTTACAATGTATATACATACACCCATTTGTATTTTGTAATAGCATTTTTACTACCTGCTAATTCCAGGCATTAAACAAATCTTCAATAACACACTAAATGGAAGGCCTATTCCCGGTTAGCAGCCTGATTCTGAACTCAGAATAGCCCATTTTGAATATTGAAAACACGTATCTTTGCGAAAATTTTTCCAATATGAATCTCCACGAATACCAGGCTAAGGAACTGCTGAAAAAGTACAATGTTCCGGTGCAGGAAGGTTTTGCCTGCAGTACCGTACACGAAGCGGAAGAAGCCTACCGCCAGATCAAAAACCAGTTTGGGAGCAGTTTCGCCGTTGTAAAAGCCCAGATCCATGCGGGTGGTCGTGGTAAAGGAGCCATTAAGGAAAATGGCATCAATGGCGTGAAAGTGGGAAAGAATATTGAAGATATTGCCGACTTTGCCAAGAAGATTCTGGGGGGTACCCTGGTAACCCTGCAGACCGGACCGGCAGGTAAAGTGGTGAATAAAATACTGGTAGCCCAGGATATGTATTATGACGGAGTTAGTGACCGTAAGGAATTCTATCTCTCCATCCTGCTTGATCGTACCAAAGGTCAGAACGTGATCATGTACAGTACCGAAGGCGGAATGAATATTGAAGAAGTGGCCCATAACACCCCGGAGAAAATCTTTAAGGAATGGGTTCATCCTTCCGGCGGATTGCAGGGCTTCCAGGCGCGTAAGATTGCGTTCAATCTTGGTTTAAGTGGTGATGCATTTAAGAATTGCGTGAAATTCGTCACCAACCTGTACAACGCCTATGTCGGACTGGATTGTTCGATGCTGGAAATTAACCCGTTGTTTAAGGCGGCTGATAATAAAATTGTGGCTGTAGACTGTAAGATGAACCTGGATGATAACGCCCTGGTTCGTCATGCCGATCTCTCTTCTCTCCGCGATGTGACTGAAGAAGATCCGACAGAAGTGGAAGCCGGCCAGTTCAACCTGAACTTTGTAAAGCTCGACGGCAACGTAGGTTGTATGGTAAATGGTGCAGGTCTGGCCATGGCCACTATGGATATGATCAAACTCAGTGGTGGTGAACCCGCCAACTTCCTGGATGTGGGAGGTACTGCCAATGCGCAGACGGTGGAAGCCGGCTTTAAAATCATTCTTAAAGACCCTGCCGTAAAAGCCATCCTCATCAATATTTTCGGAGGTATCGTACGCTGTGACCGCGTGGCCCAGGGTGTTATTGACGCCTACAAAAATCTCGGCAATATCAATATCCCGATCATTGTCCGTCTCCAGGGTACTAATGCCGTGGAAGCAAAGAAACTGATCGACGAAAGCGGACTGCAGGTACAATCAGCCATCCTGCTGAGTGAAGCAGCGGAACTGGTGAAGAAAGCAGTTGCTTGATACGTACGAAATACAAAGTACGATATACAAACGTAAAGTCCTGGTCAGCCGATCAGGACTTTCTTTTTAAGGTTGAAAGTACTTCTGCATATATCTTACATTTTTTTCCCGTTTCTTATAAGTTTAGGTTGTTATCATAAATACCGGGCCTTTTATTATACATTCAGCATTGCCCGGAAATCTGCGGGAATACATTTCCTCCATTACGGGTAGGTGTAATTTTCTGTTGCATTCCCTTTCCTGCACAGGCAGATTCTGTAAACTCAATAGCCCGATATGCGTTACGTTTTAATTGCGTTAATCCTGTTCCACGGACTGATTCATCTGATGGGTTTCAGTAAAGCATTTGGCTATGCGGCACTGAAACAGCTGAGCCTTCCCGTTTCAAAGCCGGCAGGACTATTGTGGCTGCTTGCGACAGTGTTCTTTTTAACAGCCGTTATTTTAATAGCGCTATCCTCCCGTTACTGGACACCGGTTTTGATTACAGCCTGTGTTCTTTCTCAGCTACTGATTATACTGAGCTGGAAAGAGGCCCGGTTTGGCACACTGGTCAATATCGTTCTGCTTGCCATTGCCATATTGAGCCTGACCTCTCAATATTTTGAACAGACGTTTAAAAAAGAAGCATTTGAATTACTTCGCCAGCCGGATCCTGCAAAAGGGCAACTGCTAACCGAGGCAGACACCCGGCATTTACCTGAAATCGTACAACGGTACCTGCAATATTCCGGGGTAATGAACCGGCCAAAAGTGTATAATATGCGCGTGGTTTTTGACGGGCAGATGCGCGAAAAGGGAAAATCATTTTTTTCCTTTAGTTCCGAGCAGTATAATTTTTTTGAAAACCCGGCCCGTCTCTTTTTTATAAAAGCGGCTATGTATGGAATCATGGTTCCGGGATACCATCATTACAGGGACGCCACCGCCAGGATGGATATCCGGCTTTTTGGAGAAATTCCGGTGGTGAGAGAATCCGGTACGGTGATGGACACTACGGAAACCGTCACCCTGTTTAATGATATGTGCCTGCTGGCTCCTGCCACCCTGATTGACCCGCGCATCAACTGGATATATGCAGATACCCTGTCCGTTTGGGCTGAATTTTTACATGAAGGTATACGTATCAGGGCACTCCTCAGTTTTAATGAAAAAGGGCAACTGGTTAATTTTATTTCGCAGGACCGGACTGCAATTGCCGACAGGAAAAAATACCCCTTCTCCACCCCGGTAAAAAAGTACAGGCAATTGAACGGATATAACCTGATGTCTGAGGCGGATGCCGTTTGGGATTACCCGGATGGTAAATTTGTGTATGGAAAATTCAGGCTGAGAGATATCCAATACAATTATAAAGAACCGGATTAGTTTACAAAATCCTGTTTTATGATTGTTGGTTTTAAAACCAACATCATATATCTTCATTCCATGCAGATTATCATCCGCCCCATACAACCAGCCGACAATCCGGTAATCGCCCAAATCATCCGCGACACCCTGACAGAATTTGGCGCCAATCATCCGGGCACGGTTTACTATGATCCGACAACGGATGCGTTGTTTGAATTATTCCAACAAGCAAAATCGGTTTATAATATTGCAGAAGTGGACGGGAAAATTGTTGGCGGCGGCGGAATATTTCCGACTGAAGGGTTACCGGAAGATACCTGCGAACTGGTAAAAATGTACCTGTTGCCAGAAGCCCGGGGTACCGGAATGGGCACGGCCCTGATCAATTGTTGCCTGGACCAGGCAAAAAATCTGGGATTCAGTAAAGTGTATCTGGAGACCATGAACGAACTGAAAGCCGCGCTGAAAGTATATGAACGGCTGGGCTTTACTTACCTCAGTGGCCCGATGGGAAACAGCGGGCATTTTGGGTGTCCGTTATGGATGATCAGGGAACTGTAGCCTGTATAGATGCGAATAGAAAATTCCGGACGGGCTGCAGACTAATGACTATCGACTATTAACTATTGACTAATTCCACTTCATATACAGGACTAAACAGGTAGACCTTTCCGGTTTTCACCTCGGTACATTTAAACCGTTTACGCAGCTTCTCCCCTTTCCGGAAAACCCGGCCATCTTTTGTACGGAAGCAGGCTTCAGGAGGAATGGCTTCTACAAATGGCTGCTGTTGATGACCCTGATCATATTTTTTCAGGACACGTAGTAAGCCTTCTTCCGCGCAACTGCTGGCTGCCGGATTTTTCAATGACTGCAGGAGTTCCTGTTCTATATCAACGGGGAAAACCTTGTGTTGTACAAACTGATGTAACAATCCGCCAAATACATTTTTCCATTCACGGCCATGGGCTGTAACCCGGTTACCATATTGTTCAAACGTTAAAAGGTGGGCTATTTCATGCAACAGGGTGATCAGAAAAGAAAAACGGTTCAGGTTTCCATTGACGCTGATCCGGTGATTATGATGATGCGTACGGTGCCGGTAATCTCCCAATATGCTTTTCCTTTCCCGGGCAATTGTCAGGTGCACCTTGTATTCATGCAGGTAACGCAATACGGCTTCACCGGTTCCCGGTGGAAGAAATTGTTCGATATGATTTACAGGAACCTCTTGCTTAGCCATTCTTTTTTTTCTTCAGCAGTTTCAGGAGGGCTTTGATCTCCACAAACGAATAGAGTATATAGAGGACCGCGCAGATACCCAGGGCCGGTTTGTTCACGTTTTTCTTTGCAACCATGATATAGATAAACGCCACCATTGCGGTGAGAAAAAATTTTACCATAAAACTGCCGTACATGGCTCTTAAAAAAGCCTGCGGGTTGGAGGACTGCAATGACCGCCAGGTGATATAGTAAGCAATAAAACTGACCCCGAACAGGAGCAGGTTGCCCAGGATCAGTACATCCTGACTGATTCCCTGTTTCAGTAAAAATGATTTACCGGCAATTGCCAGTGCGTTGACCAGGATAAAAACAATAAACAACGGCCGTATTGGTTGCAGTAATTCCTTATTCATACTTATTCATTAAAACCCGTCTTTCTATACTTATTTCTTACCTGTTTCCCTGAAAAGGCGGTAAAACAATGCCGACAGGACGAGCAAAGGTAAGACACAGGCCAGCAATGGAAATGTATGTAACCATTTATCCAGCCGGATACCGGCGAATACGGACAAAGCAAGTGCGGCCATGATCTGGGAACCCAGACCGGCATATCGCATCAGTTCCTTCCTGTTATTTTGCTGTGGCGACCGGGGTTTCATTGTTCGTCATTTCCACGACATTGGCCCCCATATGGCATTGGCCATTAAAAGTAGCCGAGGGTTCAACCTGAAGTTTCCCGGCATAAATATTTCCGGTAACCAGGCATTCACCTTTCAATTGCAGCAATTCCTTTGCCCGGATATTACCATTGACTTTGCCGGTTATATCGGCCTGGTTGCCGCTGATATCCCCTTCCACCACCCCGCTGCTGCCCACAATGATTTTAGCCCCGCTTTTAATATTTCCGATTACGGTTCCATCAATCCGGAGATCGCTGTTACTGCTTATATCCCCTTTGAGTACCGTTCCGGCACTGATCAGGGTGGCCCCTCCGCCATTTCCGTTACTTACAGGTTGCTGCATGTCGGTTTTGTTTTTGTTGTTGAACATTGGTTTATCGTTAGTCATTAGAAATTTCAGGCCTGGGTACCACAATGGCCGTGGTATCCAGTTTAACGGTCTCCGCGCCGCCGAGCGCTTTTTTAAGTCCCAGAATATACTGGGTCTTGTAAGCATCCTGCCTTTCCACGGAATCCACCCGGTACTGAAGTCGTTTCAGCTCCATAACTGACTTATAATCATTACTTGTACCAGGAATATAGTACTTCAAAGGTGTGAAAACGATGAGGGCGACGGTGAGTCCTACGAGTACAACAAATATTGTGCTCAACATGATATAGACGCTCAGGCGGGACAATTTAAATGTCACTACTTCCTCATAGGTATCGTCATTCATCACCACCAGGCGATAGCGGTTTCTCAATCGTTGTAACGTGGATCCGGCTTCTAATTTGGCCATAATCGGATTTTTGGTTTCTAAAGATAGGAAATGAACCGGCTTTTGCCCCTGAACAACCCCGAAATCGGGCAAAATAATTTGCCGTACTTTTATACTAAATTATTTGAATTTCAGTTATTAAGACTTTAGATTGCGCCGGCAATGCGACTTAAACGACATACCAATTTTATACTGTTTTTACTTATCCTTTTACTGGCCGGACTTCCCGCTTTCAGTCAGCTGGGCTTTGACCTGAACATTAAAAAGCCAAAAGAGTATGAGGAAAGGGTGCTGCGCTCCGAAAAAACCGATAAAAAGTTTACTGTTCCCCGCCGTTTTGTCCAAAATACCGTTACTCATTATAATTACGCGTTTAATGCCAATATTAAACTGAATGAAGTGCTGGAAAGAGCCAAAATGGCTTTTAAAGATGATTATTCCAAACTGCTGCCGTTTTATAATTACACCCTGGATGTAACTGCAGCCGACTCAATTCAGCTCGATTCCATCACCTATAAGGCTTCATCGGGTATTGCCCTGCATGACCTCCGCAATGATTGGGTGGATAACCTCTACCTGCTCTGGGGGGCCGCTTATTATCTGCAAAAGGATCATGACTCGGCTTATCAGATGTTTCAGTTTATCAATTATGCGTTTGCCCCCAAGGAAAAAGACGGTTATTACAAAGCGATTGGCAGTGCCCGGGATGGTAATTCGGCTCTGAGCATTGCCACTAAGGAAAAAAACAGTCTGTCCCGGAAACTATTTGCCCGGCCACCCAGCCGGAATGACGCGTTTATCTGGCAGATCCGTAATTACCTGGCCCAGGATCAGTTTGCAGAAGCGGCCAGCCTGATAGTCACCCTGCGTGATGATCCCTCCTTCCCCTCCCGGTTGCACAATGACCTGCATGAAGTGCAGGCGTACTCTTTTTATAAACAAAACATGTGGGATAGTTCGGCGTTTCACCTGGAACAGGCACTGAGCAATGCCACTACCCAGCAGGAGCGTGCACGATGGGAATACCTGGCCGGACAGCTTTTTGAAAAATCCGGACATTACAAAGAAGCCCGTAAAAATTATGACCGTTCGATCAGTCGCACCACCGACCTGATCATGGAAATTTATGCCCGTCTGGCTGCCATCCGCACCAATAAAGATGAGGGCAATACGGATATTTCCAAAAATGTAAATGAGCTGGTGAAAATGGCCCGTCGGGATAAATACACCGATTACCAGGATATCATTTATTACATGGCCGCTCAGATGGAGCTGGAAGGTAATAATGTAGATAATGCCCTGGCCCTGCTCCGTGAAAGTACATTGGTACCCAATAATAATCCGGGCCAGAAAAACAAAGCCTTTCTCCAACTCGCCGATATCTCTTTTTTGCGCAAGGATTATAAAAATGCGGCAACCTATTACGACAGCCTCAAACTTGATGATCCGAATATTCCTGATGCGGAATCCATTGCCGCCCGGAAAAATTCACTCCGGCAGATCGTCAGTAATATGGCCATCATAGAAAGGCAGGACAGTCTGCAACGTATTGCGGCAATGCCTGAAGAAGAACGCAGGGACTATGTAAGAAAACTGGTACGTTATCTCCGCAAACAACAGGGATTAAAAGACGAACAACCGGCCCTGGTGGCAGGACCCGGTATTCCAGGCAATGCACCACCTGTCAGTCTTTTTGCCGGGGGTGATAATAAAGGCGAATGGTATTTTTATAATGCGGGTTCACGCAGCCGCGGCCAATCAGAGTTTAAAGCCAAATGGGGTAACCGGCCGAATACAGACAACTGGCGCCGCCTGGCATCCCTGATGAATAAAAACGCCAATACACAGGGCGGAAACAATGGAGCCGATCCTGGAAATGCAGCCGGTGGTAATGATAACGGCGGCACCGGCTTTGAAGACCTCTATGCCCGGCTGCCACTGACTGAACAACAACTGACACAATCCAACGACTCCATACAAAAAGCCCAGTTTGCCCTCGGCAAAGCGTATATACAAGGCATAGAAGACTGTACAGCGGGCACCAGTACGCTCGAAGCTTTGCGCAGTAAGTTCCCATCCTTTATGCCCATGGATGAACTGCTTTTCAATCTGTATTATTGTTATAATAAAAACGGGGAAACCGCGAAAGCCGCGGCCATTAAAAAAGTACTGGCTGAAAAATTCGGAAACAGCAATCTGACCACTATCGTAACCACGGGCAAAAACCCGGCCGATGCGGCGGGCAATACCGATGCCAAAAAAACCTATGAACAGATATATGACCTGTTTATTGAAGGTAAATTTGAAGACGCTATCGCCATGAAGAAAAAAGCAGACAGTCTGCATGGTAAAAACTTCTGGACACCACAACTGCTTTATATAGAAGCTGTGTATTATATAAAACAACGGGAAGACGCAAAAGCAAAAGATGTTTTGCAGCATATTCAGCAAACATTTCCTAACACCCCATTGGCCGCAAAGGCAACCAATATGCTGGATGTGCTGGGCCGACGGGCGCAGATTGAAGCAGAATTACAAAACCTGACTATTACCCGTTATACCGATTCCACCAGCACCCAGCCTCAGGTAACGCCTCAGCCGCAACCGGTAACCATTGTTCAGGCTAAGCCAGTCACACAACCGGATACGGTGACAAAAAAACCGGCAGTGGTCGCTCCCATTCCTGTTCAACCCAAACCGGATACGGCCAATACAAAACCGGTGATTCCGGCGACCAGCCTGTATGCCTATAAACCCGGGGATAAATATTATGTGGTCATCGTATTGAATAAAGTGGACCCGGTATTTATGAATGAAACCAAAAATGCCTTCTTCCGCTATAACCGCGAGACGTATTATAATAAAACGTATACGGCAGAACTAATGCCGCTTGATGATGAAAACCGATTATTGCTGATGTCTTTCTTTACTGATGCCCAGGATGCGGTAACTTATGTGGAAAAAACGAAGCCCAAAACAGCCACGGATATTATTCCCTGGATGAAAGGGGGCAAATATTATTTTACCATTATTTCCGAAGCAAACCTGCAGATACTGAAGACCAATAAGGACCTGGACGCCTATAAACTCTTTCTGGAACAGCATTTGCCGGGTAAGTTCTGAGTAAAAGGGACAAGACTGACAGGCATCCCCCTGCTTTTCGCAAAAATTTAAATATCGGAAACGTACCGCCCCCGGGTATTTTCTTATTTTCGGGACACTGTTTCAACTAACAGGTGTTTAAACTATAACCACTTCTTTTATGAAAAAAACGGTCCGGATTTTCTGGCGTATTTTTTTTGGCGGATTTGCCGCATTTGTATTGCTGCTGATCCTGGCAAATTATGGTGTGTTCGGGAAAATGCCCACCCTTACTGAACTGGAAAACCCATCCATTTTACAGGCATCAGAAGTGTATTCTGAAGATGGCACCATCATGGGAAAATATTACCGGGAGAACGGCAACCGGAGTGTGGTGAAGTACCGGGATATTTCCAAACATATTGTAGACGCCCTGATTGCCACGGAAGACAAACGGTTCTATTCGCATTCAGGTATTGATATGAAAGGTACCCTGCGGGCCGTGTTTACGGCGGGTACGCAGGGAGGAGGCAGTACCATAACCCAGCAATTGGCCAAAGCCCTGCTCGATCAGGGCAGTAAGAACAGGGCCTGGCGGGTGATTGAAAAACTGAAAGAATGGATCATTGCCGTAAAACTGGAAAGGAATTTCACCAAAGAGGAAATCATTTCCCTATATCTTAATACAGTTCCTTATTCTGATAACGTATTTGGTATCCGTAATGCCTCCCGTACATTTTTCCAGAAAGAACCCGACCGGGTAAATGTGGAAGAAGCCGCTCTGTTGGTGGGGATGATCAATGGCCCCGGACTTTATAATCCGCGCCGTAACCCCAAGGCAGCGCTTGACAGACGAAACCTGGTGATCAGCCGGATGGAAGAAAACAGCAATGTCACTTCTCCGGAAGCCTTGCGGCTGAAAGCTTCACCGATCAAACTCAACTATAAAAAAATGGATGAGAATACCGGGTATGCACCTTATTTCCGGGAAGTATTGAAAGGAGAAATCAGGGAAGCCCTGAAAGGTGTGGAAAAACCCAATGGCGATTCATATGACTTATATGATGACGGACTTAAAATCTATACCACCATCAACGTCCAGATGCAGCAATATGCCGAAGAAGGTCTGGCCCAGCACATGACGATGTTGCAGAAAGGAATCAGTGCCCGGGGAGATATGAAGACTGGTTCGATCTGGAAAGGTCATGAGAAATTTCTAGAAAAAGCTATCAAAGAGTCCGACCGCTGGAAAAACCTGGAAGATGATGGATTAAGCGATAAAGAAATCAGGGCTTCCTTCAATGTGAAAGTGCCTATGCGTGTCTTTGCCTGGAATGCCAAACGTGAAAAAGATACAGTAATGACGCCGCTTGATTCCATCAAATACCACCTGCAAATGGAACAGGCCGGATTTATTGCCATGGACCCGGTAACCGGGGAAATCAGGGCCTGGGTGGGCGGCATTAATTTCAAGACATATAAAAATGATCACGTCAACCTTCGTACCAAAAGGCAGGTGGGATCAACGATAAAACCTCTCCTATATACGCAGGCCATGGAAGAAAGAGGGTTCACCCCCTCCACAGAATGTGAGAATGTAGCCCAGTTTTTTCCCGGCAGTGGCTGGGTACCAGCCGGCAAACAATGCGGAGGAGGTACGATGACGATGGCGGACGCGCTGGCTTTTTCAAAAAACTGTGCCACCGCCTTTATCATGAAACAGGTGGGGCCAAAACAATTCAGTGAGTTTATGGCCAAGCTGAATATACCCACCCCCGTAGACCCCTATCCTTCCACGGCACTGGGTACCTGTAATTTGTCCATGTATGAAATGCTTTGGGGCTATACCATATTTGCCGGGCGCGGATTTTCCACCAAGCCCTATGCTATCAGCCGGATAGAAGACAGGAATGGCAACATCATTAAACGATTTGATTTTAGCGGAAACCGTAAAGAAGCCGTAAGTGAAGT
>Ga0075152_10000427_pt1 | contig 31865 bp, 25 predicted proteins | sample JI61114C2DNA_FD_70964 | JGI IMG/M metagenome (GOLD analysis project Ga0075152, IMG submission 70964) | Wastewater effluent complex algal communities from Wisconsin, to seasonally profile nutrient transformation and Carbon sequestration -... | ecosystem: Engineered > WWTP > Effluent > Algae...
ATAGAATGAAAATTTAATGTATTGAAAGCAAAATCTAATAATGTTTTCACGGCTTCGGTAACATAGCCTTTTCCCCAATGTTCTGGCGTAATCATATAGCCTAATTCGGTTCTGAAATTTTCGGGTTGCGTTCTGTAAAAACCCATTATTCCGATACATTTATCACTTCCTTTTTCGGTTACGGCCCAATTAATATCAAGATTTTCGTCTATTTTGTCGTTGATTATTTTTATATGTGCCAAAGCGCCTTCAGTATCTGTAATTAAAGGCCTTGGAATAAATTTCATAGTTTCAGGATTGCCTCGAAGCACTAAAATTTCTGGCGCATCATTATCTGTTAGCTTTCTAAAACGTAAACGTTCTGATTCTAGTATTGGAAAAGGAGAGAAGTTAAGTTGTAGCATTTTTATATTTTGTTATTGAATTTGTTTTTGAATTGCTTTGTCATGTTTTTTACTGAAGATAATTAGCATGCAAATCGCTCCAATGGTTGCATATAACATATCAGATTGCGTATCCCAAACATAGCCTTGTGTTCCTAAAAAAGCATCACCACCATCGCCTGTACAAAGCGAAACGCCCCATTCTAACCATTCGTAAGCTGCGCTAATTGCCAAACACACCGCAACAATAACGAAGTTAAAGAAACTAAGATTAGAAATCACCTTTTTACGAATAAATAATTCGCGTGTAATCATAGCTGGAACAAAACCTTGTGCAAAATGACCTACTTTATCGTAATTATTTCGACTTTGATTAAAAGTTTCTTTTATCCATTCAAAAGGTGGTACTTCTGCATAGGTGTAATGTCCGCCAAGAAATAAAATATAGCAATGAATGAGAATGAAGAAATACGTAAAATTTGTGAATTGAAATTTTTTGTAGGTAAAAACCAAAATCAGTAAACCAATAATTGCTGGAGAAACTTCTAAAAACCAAGTGAAATATTCCTTTGGATTGATTCCTGATAGGATTAGTCCGATGAAAAATAATGGTATGAAAACTTGTGGTTGCTTCATTATAATAGTTTTATTTTTTCTTTAAGATTAAAGCACTTACTAATGAAAAAACAATACCCAATGGTAAAATTTCCATGTAAGTGAATAAAATAACCATGATTGGATTTTTGTACATTTCTTTAAAGGAATTCATCTCTTCGGTTACTTTTGCAACTTCCTCTGGACTTGCTTTTTGAATAGCCATATCAGTATAATGTTCTGCAAAATTTGGAAAAAAATTATATAAGATTATAAGCCAAACTAAGACATAGATTGTTGAAATAATAAGCGTAATCCAGAAACCTGTTAGGAAAGCCTTTCCAAATGTAATTAACCCATTATTAGCGTCTCGTTGTTGTTTAATTCCCCATGCCACAAAGAAAAAAGCAAGAATCATAACAGCAAATCCAATCATCATACTTACTTCTTTTTCTGGATTTGCTTTCATATACATGGTAACAAATACTAACAATGCGGAAACGATAATGCTTCCAAATAATCCGTTTTTTATAATAATATTGTTCATGTTTATTAGTTTTTTGGTTAGTTACTCAAATGTAAAAAAAAAACACTTAACATCAATTAAGATGCTAAGTGTTCAACTAATCAAATCTATGAAAAAACTACTTACTTTACTAATTCACTTTCGTTTCTAAAAACCAATTGACCATTAAAACTGTCTAACAAAATGATGCTGTCAACAGTAACTTTACCAGCCAATATTTCTTTTGAAAGTTGATTCAATACTTCGCGCTGAATAACACGTTTTACAGGTCGAGCACCATATTGTGGGTCAAAACCTTTCTGTGCCAAGTATTCAATTGCTTCTGGTGTTGCATCCATTGTAATTTGTTGATGTGCCAACATTTTAATAACACTTTTCAACTGCAAACCAACAATTTCTTTAATATTTGCATTGGTTAGTGGTGTAAACATTACAATCTCGTCAATTCTATTGATAAATTCAGGGCGAACAATTTGTTTCAATAATCCTAAAACTTCTATTTTGGCAGCTTCGGTTGCGGCATCAACACTTCCTTTTAAGTTTTCGAATTTCTCTTGTATAATGGCACTTCCCATATTAGAAGTCATGATGATAATCGTGTTTTTGAAATCCGCTACACGACCTTTATTATCTGTTAATCGTCCTTCATCCAAAACTTGTAACAAGATATTGAATGTATCAGGATGCGCTTTTTCAATTTCATCTAACAATACTACCGAATAGGGTTTTCTTCTTACCGCTTCGGTCAGTTGTCCGCCTTCGTCATAACCCACATAACCTGGAGGCGCACCAACTAAACGACTAACAGAATGACGTTCTTGATATTCACTCATGTCAATACGAGTCATTGCATTTTCATCATCGAATAAATATTCGGCTAAGGCTTTGGCTAATTCGGTTTTTCCAACACCTGTAGTTCCAAGGAATAAAAAAGAACCAATTGGTTTTTTCATATCTTGTAAGCCAGCACGACTTCTTCTTACAGCATCGCTTACAGCTTCTATGGCTTCCTCTTGTCCAACAACTCTATGGTGTAATTCTTCTTCTAAACGAAGTAGTTTTTCTCTTTCGCCTTGAAGCATTTTCATTACGGGAATTCCGGTCCATTTGGCAACTACTTCGGCAATATCTTCGCGAGTAACTTCTTCTTTAATTAAGGAAGTTCCAGCTTGGTTTTCGGCTAACTGAATTTGTAAAGCATCCAAACGTTCTTGTGCTTCTTTAATTTTTCCATAACGAATTTCGGCTACTTTTCCATAATCGCCATTGCGTTCGGCTTGTTCGGCTTCGATCTTGAAATCTTCAATTTCTTGTTTTACGTTTTGGATATTGTCTACAACATCTTTCTCTGATTTCCATTTGGTAAAGATTTCGTTGCGTTCTTCTTTTAGATTCGCTAGATCCAAACCTAAACCTTTCAATTTGGTTTCGTCATTTTCACGTTTTATAGCTTCAATTTCAATTTCTAATTGCATGATTTTTCTATCCAAAACGTCTAATTCTTCAGGTTTTGAATTAATTTCCATTCGCAATTTAGAAGCCGCTTCGTCCATTAAGTCAATCGCTTTATCCGGCAAGAAACGATTCGTAATATATCGTTGTGATAATTCAACTGCTGCAATAATAGCATCGTCTTTGATACGCACTTTGTGGTGTGTTTCATATTTCTCTTTGATACCACGTAAAATCGAAATCGCACTTTCGGTATCGGGTTCATCGACCATTACTTTTTGGAAACGTCTTTCAAGCGCTTTGTCTTTTTCGAAATATTTTTGGTATTCGTCCAAAGTTGTTGCCCCAATAGCACGTAATTCGCCACGAGCTAAAGCTGGTTTTAAAATGTTTGCTGCATCCATAGCACCTTCGCCACCACCAGCACCAACTAGCGTGTGAATTTCGTCAATGAAAAGCACAATATCACCTTCGGCAGAAGTTACTTCTTTTACTACGGCTTTTAGTCGCTCTTCAAATTCACCTTTGTATTTTGCTCCGGCAATTAATGCGCCCATATCTAACGAATAGACGATTTTATCTTTTAGATTTTCAGGAACGTCTCCGTCAACAATTCGGTGAGCTAAACCTTCGGCAATGGCTGTTTTACCAACACCAGGTTCACCAACTAACATCGGATTGTTTTTAGTACGACGCGTTAAAATTTGTAAAACTCTTCGAATTTCTTCATCACGACCAATTACTGGATCGAGTTTACCGCTTTTAGCTAATTCGTTTAGGTTTTTGGCGTATTTGTTCAAAGAGTTATAAGTTTCTTCCGCCGATGCCGAAGTTACGCGTTCTCCTTTGCGCATTTCGTCGATAGCAGCCTGCAAACCTTTTTCAGTAACGCCTTGATCTTTTAGAATTTGTGCGACTTTACTTTTTGATTTGAAAATAGCTAAAATTAAATGTTCGATAGAAACGAATTCGTCGTTCATTTTTTTGGCAATGATTTCGGCTTCGTTTACTGTAGTTCCAGCCTCACGAGAAAACATAATATCGCCACCAGAAACTTTTGGAAAACTTTGAATCGTACTGTCTAATACTTTTTTGAAAAGCTCCACATTAACGTTGAGTTTTTTCAAAATAAAAGGTGTTACGTTTTCGTCTACTTCTAAAATTCCTTTGAATATATGTTCGTTTTCAAGCTGTTGTTGCCCAAAACTTTGTGCAATTTGCTGTGCTTGTTGCAAAGCTTCTTGCGATTTGATTGTAAATTTATTGATGTTCATTTTTTAAATTATCTTTTTAGTTTGTTGCTTATGTTCGTAATTGTTCAATATGTATTCCAATGTGAAAAATCGGTCAAAATGACTGATTTTAAATGGTTTTATATTTGAAACAATGTCAAAATGACTTAAAAACTGTCGGATTTGGTTTATTTGGATACTTCAAGACATAAAAAAAGACAGTATAAACTGTCTTTAATTTTTAAATAAGTAAAACTTACCTTCTAAACTTATTATTGGTAATAATTCCTTTTAGCTTGGCTTTTAAATCTTCGCCTGTATCATACACCATTTGTTCATTACTTGGGAACGGAACGGCTCTTCTATCAAAATATTGATAATAATTTTCTTCACAAGCACGTTTGTCACCATTATAATTGGCGTAGATATAATCAAAAATAAATTCGCTTGTTACTGGGAATGCATCTATTAGTTGATTAGTTCTAAAATCAATATAATCTACTTTAGCTGTTACTTGACACGATTTGAATTGTGTAAATTCGTAAATACTAACCGTGATAGTTTTCATGTTATCCACTTTAATTGGATTGCCCAAACTATCTTTTACTACATTTCCGTTGGCATCTAAAAGTGTTTTAACACCATCTTTGATTTGCTTTTCTTTGATGAATTGTTTTTCTTTTACTTGTTCTGGAGAGATGTTGATTTGTCTGAAATTTACAATCATCCCAAAGTCATAATTGATGCCTTTTTGTTTGTTGTTGTGATACACTGTCCATTTGTCGTTAATTCCATACGTGCTAAAATCCAATAGATCGTCTTGCAAACGAGCTGGAATTACCATATTGGTTTCGTTTTTTGTGTACACATGAACAAAGTCAGTTCCTTTAAATTGCGCTTCATCCATTAAAGCACGAACATCTTTATAACCAGGATTTAATTTATCCAAATACGCTAAATCATCAAAAGCTTGTCTAAAATCCATTTTGTTTTTAGAGGCCAATAACTTTTTAGCATTAGCATATAAAAATCCCGAAAGATTATTTTTACCACTAATTAATTCATCTGAATAATCATCCATCGGAAAAATGGCGTTTCTACCTTCTTTCAATAATTGAAGTGGTAAAAGTGGTTTTATGCGTTCTTGACGATTGTGTAATTGTGAGTAAAGATTAAAAATTCTTTCGTAGTTCGAAGGATTATTTTCTTTGATTAACAAATTCAACGATTCTAAATCACGTTGTTTAGCTTTTGCAAAAGCTTCCTCTAATAAATATACATAATCTTGTTTGCCTTTTGAGTTTTTGTTGGTGCGTAAAGCATCCACAGCATTAATAATAGCACCATCATAGTCACCATTACTTAGCATTGATTGCGTTTGCTTTACACCGCAAGAAAAGACGATTAGGGATAAAAATAATAGGGTAATTTTTTTCATAAAATTAAATATTTTGACAAAGATAAAATTTTTTTGGAGCTATGTCCTGCTGTATGTTCTATCTTTTTGTTTTTAAAGAAAAAACAAAAAGGATGCCACTTCCATCAGGGCTAAAAAATAAAACTCCGAAAGACGATTTCGGAGTTTTGAGTGTTTTATAAATTTGAATTAAAATTTCAATTCTACGGCTGGTAACAATTTACTTGAAACTTCCCCAAAACCAATTCTAAGATTATCTTTTTGGCAAAATCCTCTAATGATTACAGTATCGTTGTCGTTAATGAATTTACGTTCGGAACCATCATTCATTTTCAATGGTTTTTGTCCGCCCCAACTCAATTCTAACATCGAGCCGAATGAATCTTCTGTTGGACCCGAAATCGTTCCGCTTCCCATCATATCGCCCGAGTTTACTCTACAACCATTAATGGTATGATGCGCTAATTGTTGCGCCATTGACCAATACATGTATTTAAAGTTAGAACGAGAAACCACAGTTTCTACTGCATTTTCTGGCTGAATCGCAACTTCTAAATTAATATCAAATGCTTTTGCCCCTTTTTGTTTTAGATATGGTAATGGTTCTGGTGATTGCTCAGGACCTTTTACTCTAAAGGGTTCTAAAGCATCCATTGTTACAATCCATGGTGAAATTGATGAAGCAAAGTTTTTCGCTAAGAATGGTCCAAGTGGCACATATTCCCATTTTTGAATATCGCGCGCACTCCAATCGTTAAATAATACCATTCCGAAGATGTGTTCTTCTGCTTCTTCTACTGGAATTGGTTCTCCCATTAAATTCGCATCAGTAGTAATAAAAGCAGTTTCCAATTCAAAATCCACCAATCTTGAAGGTCCAAAAACAGGAGTAGTTTCTCCGTTTGGTAACGTTTGTCCATAAGGTCTGTGAACAGGAATGCCTGAAGGCACAATCGTAGAACTTCTTCCGTGATAACCTACAGGAATGTGTAACCAGTTCGGCAATAATGCATTTTCTGGATCACGGAACATTTTTCCTACGTTAGTAGCGTGTTCTTTTGAACTATAAAAATCAGTATAATCACCAATTTGGACAGGTAAAAGCATTTCGATATCTTCTACTTTAAAGATAACAACTTCTCTATGCTCTTTGTTGTCTCTTAATTTTGGGTTATTTTCATCGAAAAGTTCTGCTAAGCGATTTCTAACCAAACGCCATGTTTTTTTTCCGTCAGAAATAAAATCGTTTAAAGTATCTTGCATGAACATATCATCTGTAAGTTCAATACCTTCAAAATAACCTAATTGTTGTAAAGCACCCATATCAATAGCGCAATTTCCAATCCTTGTTCCAATGGTAATTACATCCTCTTTTGTAATAAAAACTCCAAATGGAATATTTTGAATAGGAAAATCACAATTTTCGGGCACATTAATCCAAGATTTTCTAGTTGGGTCGTTTGCTATATTTGGCATATTTGTATTGTTAGTTTGTTGTTGAAAAATTATGAATCAAATATAAAATTATCTAGCAATGTAACAAACCTTTTTTGTAATTTTGACCTAATTTTAACGAATATTTATTGCAATGCAACGCGACGAACAAATTTTTGACCTAATTCTTGATGAACAAGACAGACAAATTCACGGAATTGAATTAATTGCTTCTGAAAACTTTGTTAGCGACCAAGTAATGGAAGCGGCAGGTTCATGTTTAACCAACAAATATGCTGAAGGATATCCTGGTAAAAGATATTACGGAGGATGTGAAGTAGTAGATATTGTAGAACAAATTGCAATTGACAGAGCAAAAGCTTTGTTTGGTGCTGAGTATGTGAACGTACAACCTCACTCAGGTTCTCAGGCAAATACTGCTGTTTTTGCTGCTTGTTTGAAACCAGGTGATACCATTTTAGGATTTGATTTATCTCACGGAGGTCACTTAACACATGGTTCTCCAGTGAATTTTTCTGGAAAATTATACAATCCAGTGTTTTATGGAGTTGAAGAGGAAACAGGAGTATTGAATTATGATAAAATCCAAGAAATTGCGACTGCAAATAAACCAAAAATGATTATTGCGGGAGCTTCGGCTTATTCTCGTGATATGGATTTTAAACGTTTTAGAGAAATTGCGGATAGTGTTGGTGCTTTATTGTTAGCCGATATTTCACATCCAGCAGGATTAATTGCTAAAGGATTATTAAATGATCCAGTTCCTCATTGTCATATTATAACAACCACAACTCACAAGACGTTAAGAGGTCCAAGAGGTGGAATGATTATGATGGGTAAAGATTTCGAAAATCCTTGGGGATTAACTACTCCAAAAGGAGAAACTAGAATGATGTCTCATGTTTTAGATATGTCGGTTTTCCCTGGAAATCAAGGTGGACCTTTAATGCATATTATTGCTGCTAAGGCGGTTGCTTTTGGTGAGTGTTTAACAGATGAGTTTTTCCGTTATGCCATGCAAGTGAAGAAAAATGCACAAGCAATGGCAGAAGCTTTCAATAAAAGAGGTTATAAGTTAATTTCAGGTGGTACAGATAACCACATGATGTTAATCGATTTAAGAAACAAAGGAATTTCAGGAAAAGATGCTGAAAATGCATTGGTAAAAGCTGAAATTACAGTAAATAAAAACATGGTGCCATTTGATGATAAATCACCATTTGTTACTTCTGGTATTCGTGTGGGAACTCCAGCAATCACAACGCGTGGATTGGTTGAAGAAGATATGGAAACGGTTGTAGCTTTAATCGATAAAGTCTTAATGAATCATACAGACGAAGCTGTTTTAGAACAAGTAGCTGAAGAAGTAAATGATTTAATGAGCGAAAGAGCGATGTTTGTATTTTAATCAAACATTATCCAATAAAAAAACTCCTGAGATAATCAGGAGTTTTTTGTTTTTATGAAGTTCGGATTTATTTTCCGTCTCTATCTACTTTTATTCTTTCAGGACGATTGGCTAATTCCCATGCCAAACCAAAAGCTAATTGTGTTCGTTTTGCTAAAGCATCGTATTCAATCTTGTCTGGTGTATCACTTGGTAAGTGATAATCTGCATGAATACCGTTAAAGAAGAAAATTGAAGGAATTCCTTTTTTAGCAAAGTTATAATGATCAGAACGATAGTAAATTCTTTCAGGATCGTTTCTATCGTTATATTTATAATCAAAATCTAATTTGGTATATTTTGCATTTACTTCTTCATTAATTGTGTGTAATTCACTACTCAATCTGTCAGAACCAATTACATAAATATAATTATTTGTATTTGGATGTAATGTATCACGTCTTCCAATCATATCAATATTAATATCCGCAATAGTATTCGCTAAAGGAAATAACGGATTTTCTGAATAATATCTTGAACCATGTAAACCGTGTTCTTCACCAGTTACGTGTAAAAATAAGATAGAACGTTTTGGTCCATGCCCTTTTTTCTGAGCTTCTTTAAATGCTTGTGCAATTTCTAACAAAGCAACCGTTCCAGAACCATCATCATCGGCACCATTATAAATTTCTCCGTTTTTCATTCCAACATGGTCGTAATGTGCGGAAATGACTAAAATTTCATCTGGTTTTTCTGAACCTTTAATAAATGCCCAAATGTTTTCCGAATCATTCAATTTTGGAGCAAATCCTCTTTTCATAAATTCAGATGGCACTTTTTGATACCAATCTGAAGCGGCTTCAGGAAAAGAAACTCCCATTTTTTTATACTCTTCAATTAAGTATTTTCCTGCTTTTTTTTGTCCTTCTTCTCCAGTATTTCTTCCTTGCATTTCATCACCAGCAACAATATATAAGTGTTTACTTAATTCTGGAGCAGTAATTGTGTTAATGTAAGTGCCAAGATCTGCTTTTGTAGCAACCTTTGATGATGAGCAACTCATCAAAATCAAAGATAAAACAGCACCTGAAAACAATATTTTTTTCATAAAAAGTGGTTTTTGGTTTTTAATTCTAAAACAAATATAATTAGTTAGTAGCAGAAATGATTTTTTTATTACACTTAGCGAGTAATTTTAACAAAATTTGAAGATTATTGCTGTTTATTACAAATTTACAATGAGTAACTTTGCAAAGAACAAGCCATTTTTATAATGAAATTAAACCTTAACGATACTTTCAACAAAGAATTGCCTGCCGATTCAAATGTTTCAAATACACGAAGGCAAGTATTTGAAGCTGCTTTTTCGTTTGTATCACCTCGTGTTCCATCACATCCTAAATTGCTTCATGTTGCTGATGAGGTGGCTGAATTATTAGGGATTTCTCAAGCAGAAACACAATCTCTTGATTTTTTAAATTTGGTTTCAGGAAGTGCTGTTTATCCAGATTCAAAACCTTATGCTATGGCGTATGCCGGACATCAATTTGGGAATTGGGCAGGACAACTAGGTGATGGTAGAGCAATCAATTTATTTGAGATTTTACACAATAATCAGCGTTGGACATTACAGTTGAAAGGAGCAGGCGAAACACCTTATTCGAGAACAGCAGATGGTTTTGCTGTTTTACGTTCTTCTATACGTGAGCATTTGTGTAGCGAAGCGATGTATCATTTGGGTGTGCCAACCACGCGTTCTCTATCCTTGGTGACAACAGGAGACAAAGTTTTACGAGATGTTTTATATAACGGAAATGCCGCTTATGAAGACGGAGCAGTAGTCTGTAGAGTAGCACCTTCGTTTATTCGATTTGGGAATTTTCAGTTGTTTGCAGCTCGAAAAGATTTTAAAAACCTTAAGGCTTTAACAGATTATACGATTCAACATTTTTATCCTGAAATTACAACATCAGGAAAAGAAAAATATTTGCAATTTTATCAGGAAGTAGTTAATAAAACCATAAAAATGATTTTAGATTGGCAACGCGTTGGTTTTGTTCATGGTGTTATGAATACTGATAACATGTCGATTTTAGGGTTAACGATTGATTACGGTCCTTATGGTTGGTTAGAAGATTACGACCTAGATTGGACTCCAAATACTACCGATGCCGAAGGAAAAAGATATCGTTTTAGAAACCAACCAGATATTGCTTTATGGAATTTAGTGCAACTAGGAAATGCCTTGTATCCGTTGATTGAAGATATAACTGCGATGGAACAGGTTTTAAATAGTTATAGTACAATATTTGATGCTGAATTTCCAAAAATGATGCAACAAAAAGTAGGCTTGACATCAGAATATGATGCCGATTTTCAAGATGAATTAACTACTTTGTTGACAATTTCTGAAACTGATATGACAATTTTTTATCGAAATTTGGCGAATGTATTAAAATCAGATTCACCTGAAATTGCTTTTTATAAAATTGAATTTTCGTTTTATCAATTGAATAAAATTACTTCCGATTTGAAAACGCGTTGGTTTAATTGGTTTGAATTATATTTGGAAAAAATCAAAGAAGAAATTGTTTCAGATGAAGTGCGAAAACAAGCAATGAATAAAGTTAATCCAAAATATGTGTTGCGAAATTACATGGCACAATTAGCCATTGAAGCCGCAGAAAAACAAGATTATTCGCTAATTAATGAATTGTATACTTTACTAAAAAATCCATACGACGAACAACCAGAACACGAAAAATGGTTTGCTAAACGACCTGATTGGGCTCGAGATAAAGTTGGTTGTTCTATGTTGTCGTGTAGTTCTTAGGTAAATAGTTCAACATTCGTTAATCGAAATTCAACATTCAAGAGATGCTTGACAGCATGACAAACTATGCGGATAGTTTACTGTGTACTATGAAAGTGCAATGCCTAAAATCAACACAAAATATAGACTTATGTGTCTATGTGTTTAAAAAAAAATATACTATGAAAAACTGGAATCCTATTACTACAGAACAACAAGTAAGAGAAATTGTTGAGAAATCGAATGAAAAACCTCAAATTATCTTTAAAGATAGTGTGACTTGTGGTATTAGTGCTTATGCTAAAGAGCGCTTGGTTAGTGGAAATGATGTATTGATTGCTAAAGCCGATTTTAATTATTTGGATTTGCTTTTGTACCGAAGTGTTTCTAATTTTATTGCTCATGAATTGAGTGTAATTCACCAATCGCCACAAATTATTGTTTTAAAGAATGGGGAAGTGGTGTATCGTGTTTCACATCATAGTATTCAAGCGGATGAGATTGCTAAATGGTTATAAAATAAAAAGGTTCGCACTAGCGAACCTTTTCTATTAACTCAAAATAATTAAAACTAAAATTGGAAAAATTATTCCGGCTACGGCTAGTTTCCAGCCTCGGCGTTTAAAGGTGTTTTTGCCGTGGGTTACCATTAAAGTTCCCGTGATGGCAATAAGTATTAAGGAAATTCCAAAAATATCAGAGTAGTAAATCCACCAGTTCGATGTTGTTTTATGCAACTTCATAGTTTGACTGATAATTGGTGTTTTATTGAAAGCAACAATTTCACCTTTACCTGTTTTCATGTCGATTTCTACATCGTGTTTTTCAAACGAAATTTTAAAAGTGCCTTTCTTTACATTGTGGCGACGCATTTTATCATCGATGCCCAATTGTTTTCCTAAATTTTCAGCAAATTCTTCTGTAATTTTGCTTTCTTCTGGTAATTTTACTTCGATGTTTTTGGTTTCGATGGTGTATTTTTCAGGATGCCAATGTTCTCTGTGGTTCATTAAAATTCCAGAAAAGGCAAACGAAATAATCAATCCTACATAGAAGTAACCAAAATCGCGGTGAATGTCTCTAACTAATTTTTGTTTCATTTTTTTGTGCTGATTGAATTCTTAAAATTTATAACGTAACGAAGTTAAAATTTGTCTTGGAGCAATAGGGTTTACACTGTAATTTTCGTGCAATGTATAGTTTAACTCGTTTGTAATATTTGATAGTTTACATAGTAATGAAAACTGCTTCCAGTTGTAACCCAGCGATACATCAATAGTTGTGTAGCCATTTACAGGAATTTCTCTATCCCAAATTCCGTTTGGTCGTGTTGGATCTATTTGATTGTTCCAACCACCAAATCTGTCTCCAATGTAGTTTCCAATAGCACCAACTGATACATTTTTAAACATTCCTGTTGGAACGGTATAGAAGAAACTCAAGTTTGCTGTATGTTGTGGTGTTCTTACTAAACGATCACCTTCGATAAAACTTCCAGTTAATCCAGTTGTTTCTGTATAACGCATGTCGTTGTAGCTGTAACCTGCCATAATATTGAAATCGTCTATTGGTTTGTACGTAATGTCTAATTCGATTCCTTTACTGGTTGTTTCACCGCTTAACGCTTTAAGGTTTGGATTTGTATTGATGTTTCCGTTTGCGTCAAATTCTGCCGTTTGAACTAAATTGCTGTTTACAATTTGGTATAAAGTAACGTTTGTAGTTAATTTTCCTTTCCAGAATTCATTTTTAATTCCTGCTTCAATTTGGTCAATAATTGATGGTTCTAAAGCTTCGTTATTAATATCTATTCCAGTATTTGGTGTAAACGAATTCGAATAACTTGAGAATAATGTAATTCTTTTTGTAGGTTGGTAAATCAATCCCACTTTTGGCGAAAAAGCTCTGTCGTTACGAATTTTTTCTTCAGTAATTGTGTTGTTAACTTTATCATGAGTTTCTGGTTTTGCTTCTTGGTACGAATAACGAATACCTAATAATGCTTTGAATTTGTCAGAGAACGAAATCAAATCTTGTGCATAAACTCCCAAACGAGTAGTTTCTGTTTTTACGATTCTTGTTACTTCAGATGGCATAATTGGACCATCGTAAGTTGCATCATATAAAGCAGGATCAAAGATGTTTACAGGGTTTCCATAAGTAGTTACGGTTACTGGATCACCATTTCCATCTAACACAGCAGGATTGAAAAATCTAAACGTGTACGCATCGGCATACGAAATTTCTGTATCGATTCCTGTGAACAATTGGTGTTTGATTTTACCTGTTTTAAAGTTTCCTTGTAAACTAATTTGGTTAGCCAAAATTTGTTCTACTGCTTTATTTCTTCCATACGGACGATTCCAATCGCCATTTGCAGCGGGTTGAATACGTTCAGTTCCAATAGATTCTCTGTCGTAATCTTGGAAAGAAGAATTAAAATTTAGTTTCCAATTTTTATTGAATTCATGATTTACTAATATAGAAGCGGTTGCTTGTTTTGTGTTTCCGTTTGACCATTTTGCGCCTAAATAAGCGTTTCTCGGTACATCAGCAATTTCTTTTCCAATAGAACCTGTTCCAAAATCAGGTGTCCAATCGTCGCTTAAATAATCCGCTTGTAAGGTGATTTCTGTTTTATCACTCACTTTAAAAAGTAGGGAAGGATTTACGTAGTAACGTTCTTTAGTAACATAATCTCTAAAGCTTTCCGAGTTTTCATACGAACCATTAAAACGATACGCAATCGAATTATTAAAAGCACCATACACATCAGCCGAAGGTTTGTAGAAATTATAGCTTCCAGCTTGCATAGTGAATTCGCCACCGGTTTTAAAGTTAGGTGTTTTGGTTACCATGTTCATAATTCCTCCAGGCGCTACATTTCCGTATAAAAGTGCGGCACTTCCTTTTAAAATTTCTACTTTTTCTAATGAAGAAACTTCTGGAATAGAACCGCTGTTAAAACGGAAACCATTTTTAAACATGTTGTTTGCCGACATGTCGTAACCTCTAGACCAAAACGATTCTTGAGCGCCACCACGAGCCGAACCCACATACACACCATTAGCATTTTTAACCACATCACTCAAACGAACCGATTGCTGTTGTTGGATAATTTCTGTTCCAATAACTTGAACCGCTTGAGGTAAATCTTTTTCTTTGATTCCTGCTCTGTTTACTGAAGATTTCGAAGGATTGTTTTTTGCGGTAACCACTACTTCTTTTAGTTTTTTTACGGTATCGTTTACAGTAAAATAGTTTTCGCTAACATCATTAGGGTTTTCTTGGGCAATTGCCTGTAGTGAAGACAATAGGACTATAGTTTTTAAAATGTTTTTATACATCTTATTTAGATTTAATTAAAATAATGATGCAAAAATATAAAGTCAAAATGAATTCACAAAGTTTATTTAGATTTATTTTAAATAAAATTTATAACGAATTGAATTTCAAATGGTAGGTTGAGAAGCTTTTTTTAAGAGTTAAGAGAATGGAGAATGGAATAAAAAGAAAATCCCGAGGGAATTCGGGATTTTTTTTGTTTTTGTTTTGCTTTGTGTGCACGTGTGTGGTATTTGCGTTAACAGGGTATAAGATTTGTTTAAGGAATATACATGAATTTTGACATTATTTCAAGACCAACTTTACCTATTGTTAAAGTACTTTCGGGCTTAAAGATGATTGGGCTAGGTGAGCTAAATTTAATATCGTCAAATTCAATTTCTTTTTTGTTTATTGTAAGTAGTAATTTAACTTCATAAATATCTTTTCTATTAAAAGGTTTGAATTCAATATCTACTTCAGATTTTAAATTATCATAACTTAATTGGTTTTTTAATAAACCAGTATGATGTCTGTCTGAGGATAAGATATCAGCTCTTAAAATACTGATTTTTTCTGCGACAGAAACTCCTACCAAAATTTCACTCAAATCTTTGTTCCCAATATTCTGAAGTGAAATTGTTGCTGAAAAAAGATTTTCAAAATCATAAACTTTATCTTCACCTGAAAAAGTGATTTTTGTTATTGTTTTATCAGTAAGGGAATTCGGAAAAAAAATAGGGTCGACTGAAATTTTATAACCTATTGCTTGTATTTTATTCCTAAAGTTAGTTACGAGTAAAGTTATAATTGCTCCTAATGCACCTCCACTTAATACTTGTACAATAAGCTTTATCATATCACTGTTATTTGTTGGTTCTATCATAAAATATGTTTCTAATTGCCAACCCGATGGTAGCAGATGTATTAATTTTTTATTTCAAAATAATTCTCTAAAAATTTTGATGTTTTTCTTAATAATTCAAGTTCTTGTTTTGATATTTTGTCAGGGTGAAAATGCATTACGGTATTTCTAATTAATCTAATTTTTTCAATATTTGATGTAAATTCCAATCTATCAAATGGTAAATCAAGAGCGATCCAAAACTCTTCATTTTCAATTATTCTTTTATATTCTCCAAAAGTCATATCACTAATAGAATCAATTGTTCTACCTTCTTCTGGTTCAATTACCTTTGATAAATCCTCAAGAATGATTTTATTGTTTAATATTAATCGAATATAATTTTCAATTTGTTCAAGTAAAATAAAAGGTTCAATTTGTTCAATGAATTCTTCGTTTAAGTCAGTTGTTGTAACTGGTCCTTTAATTTTTTTCTCACTATCTCTTACAAATACGACACTATATTTAATTACATCTTTGATTGCTTCAAAAAGTGGAGTGTTTTCATCTAGAACTGTAAAATCATCTGTCATATAATCTTTTACAATATCTGAACTTTTTTTTGCTATAAAGCCTTTTGCAATTGATTGCCAATTAATGATTCCCAAGACAGTTCTTTCATCATTCATTACAGGTAATTGAGAAAAATCATTTTGCCACATTAAATGATAAGCTTTTTCCAATTTAGCATCTCTTCTAACACTTATTGGTGTTTTTGAAGTTGCTTCTAAAACAGACAATCTACTTATTGGGTCAAAACTTTCATTGTTTGTATCTCCGTTTTTAATCTTTGCTTTATCTTTTTCTTTTAATTCAATTATTTCGTCAATCCAGCCATTTTGATAGTTTGGATTAACAATCATTTTCTCTTTATGCAAATATTCATTTATTCTCCAAACGTTTCCACTTGTTCTTTTTTCGCAATAGTCAAATAACCAAATAAAGTCACGAATTGACATTTTACGACTATTTCCTGTAGTTTTAATTTCTTGAACTAAATCTATAAATTCTTGTCTCGGCATAGTTTTTAAAATATATCTGCTTACTAGTTTATATACGCTACAAAATGGTTGCAATCTATCCAATTTTGGGTTTATATGATTTACAAACTAGCGCTTTTCAAAAATAATAAAAAAATCTTACAAATTATCAAATGACATTTTAATCGTTTAAAGAACAAAAAAGCCCACCTAAGTGAGCTTTAATTCCAAAATATTCCATTTTTTAAATCGTTATAACTTAACATTTTGTTTGTGTTTTCGAAGTTGAGAAGTAAGAGCAATTCGTACAATTCCAATCGGTTAATGAGAATAATGAAATTGCTTTGCAACGTAGGAATAGGGATTTTCTTTTTGTAAATGGAGTGTTCGTATTCCTTTTCCCAATAGTCGATATCAATGCGTTTTAAGTAATTTGCAAAGGCAATTAATTCGTCTTCGGTAAGGCTAAAGTTGAGGTTATTGAAGGTTAATTGGTAATTGCCACAACCTTTCAAGAAAATCAGCATGCCGTTTTGGGTTTGTTTTAAAATGGAATAATTGCAACACATAACTTTATTTTTTATTTCGTTTTCCCCACCAAATAAAGAATCCTGTAACCGGTAATGACGCACAAACTAAACTAATTATCAACGCTAAAATCTTGCTCCAAATGCCAAAAATGGCTCCAATGTGAATATCATAATTCGCAGCAACTGCTTTTTCGCCCAAGTTTTTATCGTGATGCGAATGTTGGTGCAACAATTCTCCCGAATTTTCATCAAAAATCAAACTGTGATTCACATGATACGAGTAGGAGAGTTGCTTTACAAACACATCATAATTCGGATGTTCGTGGTCGTCTAAATGTTCATAACCAAAATCTAAACTGTATTGAAACGCATCTGGATATAATTCTTCGACTTTTTTACCAATTTTATCCAACGTGTGTTCGTTTCGCATTTCGATTGGTGCTTTGGTTTGAATGTGCGAAAAATCAGGATACGTGGTGCTTCCACCCGAAAATACGAAGTATAAAATTGCTTGAACAAAGAAAAATGCATAAAACAATCCTGTAAAGGCAACCACAAAAGCTAATGACGAAACATAAAATCCTAAAATGTTATGTAAATCGTAGTTTTTGCGTTTCCAACTTTTAACGTTTTTCCAATTGAAAGCAAAGCGTTGTTTTCTGGCGTTTTTGTTTTTTGGCCACCACAAAATAATACCCGAAATCAGCATGAAAACAAAAATCAATGTTGGAATACCACACGCATAAGTTCCCCATTCGGTTTTCAGCATAAAACTGAAGTGAATCGATTTGATGATGTTGAAAAAATCAGCCGTTTCATCATAAACGCCACGAATTTCGCCCGTAAACGGATTCACATAAACCGATTTGTAAACGACATATTCTTCGTAAAAATTCCAACCTTCTGGATTTCTTTCGTAGTAATAGAAAATGTAACTTCGGCTTTTATCAATAGGAACAGTTACCCAGTGAATTGGATATTTTTCATTGGTAAACGCATCTACTTTTTGCTCTAACACTTTAAGCGAAAGCGGTTGTTTGTTGGCGATATTTGCTTCGTGATGGTAAATAGCATCTTTTCGAAGGTAATTTGTGATTTCTTCCTGAAACACATAAATCGCACCCGTAATCGAAATGATAAAAACGATTAAACCTGTTGATAAACCCAACCAAAGGTGTAGTTTTCGAATGCCTTTTTTGAAACTTGATTTTTGCATGTGATTACGATAAAAACTCCCCACCGAAATGAGGAGCTTACTTTAAACTAAACAGAAAATAAACTAAAATTTATAAGTAACACCAGCGGTAATGCTGCGTAAACGTTGTGGCGTAACCGTTGACCAACCTGAATAATATTTTTCGTTCAACATATTATTCAATTTTAAGGATACGTTAAACTTGTCGTTGTCATACGATAAAGCCGAATTTAAAACCGTGTAATCAGGTAAAGCGAAAGTTCCTGTATTGGCTCTGTTTAAGGTTTTGTATTCGCTAGCGTAGTTGCCACCAAAACCAATTCCGTAACCTTTTAATTGTCCTTCTGTTACCGTATAATTTGCCCATAAATTCACTAACGTTTCTGGACCTGCCTCTTCTGGACGTAAGCCTAAATAACCATCGCCAGGAGATTCTTTTGTAACTTCCGCCTCATTATGACTGAAACCTGCGATAACGTTCAATCCTTTAATTGGATTGGCAACGATGCTTACTTCAACACCTTTGCTTTCTACTTCACCACCTTGAATCGAGTTGTTGATGTTGTTTGGATCAGTAATTACGCGGTCTTTCACACGGATGTCATAATAACTAACCGAAGCAGAAATAATATCTTTGTACAAACTTGTTTTTAAACCCACTTCAAATTGATTTGCTTGTTCTGGATCAAATTCTTTGGTTCTTGAATTGCTTCCGTCTAAATCTGCAACCGTTGTTGGAGCTACATTTTTAAATCCATTCATGTAATTTCCAAAAACAGAAACTTTGTTTTCTACGATTTGATACACCGCACCAAATTTTGGAGATAAAGCTACTTGACCTTTTGTTTCAACTCCATCATATTGTGAAGCTTTTCCGTCGAAATAATCTAAACGTAAACTTGCCATTACGGATAATTTATTGGTAACATTCAATACATCAGAAACGTACGCACTCATAATTTCTTGGTTGGCTTCTGTATTTCCGGCAAAACTTCCGGTTAAAAGAGCATCAGTTCCCGCTTGTGTTAAAACTCCACTGTCTGTTCCGTTAACTAATGAAACAATTCCGTTAGAAACCCAACCTGAACCACCGTTAATCAATCTCGAATTGTAATAATCCAATCCTGCAACTAAACGGTTTCTCATGTTTCCGATTTTGAAATCTCCAATGAAATTTTGTTGGATGTCGGTAGTGTAAAACGTTCCATCGGCTTTAGATATAAATCTTGTGAATTCATCACCATTTGCGGAATCCCATAAATAGTGATAATAACCATTTGTTTTGGTTGAACTTTTTGATAAAACCGTTTGCGAAGTCCAATTGTTCGATAGTCTATACAAGGCTTGCATTTGCATGTTGAACGAATTGTTGTTCATAGTTAAGTCATTTGATGTAAACGATCTTTTGTAGTTTCTATCAAATAATTCCATTGAATCAAATGAAAGAGGTGAGTAGCGACTCAAGAAAATCATGCTCGCTTTAGCTGAGGTATTTTTGTAAAATTCGGTGTTTACTAAGAAAGTCAATTTATCACTAACCTCATATTTTAAAGAGGGCGCCAAAAAGAATGAATTTGAAAATCCAGCATCTTGGAATGATTCTTCAGTTGTGTATGCTGAATTAATTCGAACAGCAGCTTTTTCATTAAGTGGAAGATTTACATCTGCAGTAACACGATTGCTTCCATAGGTTCCGTTGTTGTAGCTAATTTCTCCACCAAATTGTTGATGTGGTTTTTTAGTTACGACGTTGATTAATCCACCATACGAAATCACACTACTTCCAAACAACGTTCCTGAAGGACCTTTGATAACCTCGATGTTGTCGATGTTGATTGGGTCGATTGTAGTGTTGGTTAAAGCAGGTAAACCATTTACCATTGAGGGTTGAACAGCAAAACCACGCATTGAGTAATATTCAGCTCCATCACCATTACGACCAGTTGATTCCCAAAGTCTGGTTACACCTGTTGCGTTTTTAAGCGCATCGTTAAAGTTTGTTACTACTTGTTCTTTTAAAAGATTTGCAGGAATAGAATTGTACACTTGTGGATTTTCAATATCCTTCAAAGGCATTTTAGAAACGGTTGTACTGCTTTCTTTTTTGTACTTGTTTTCTCTTGTGCCTTCAACTGTAACTTCTCTTAAAACTTTTATTGAATCATTTTTTTCTTGACTAAAAGTTAGTACAGAGGTTAGTAAAAGTGATGTAATAATTATATTTTTCATTCTTATTAAGATTAAATTAAAATAATATCACAAAAATATTGAGTCAAAATGAATTCACAAAATTTATTTAGACTTATTTTAAATAATATTTTTAACGAGTTGATTTTCAAGTAGAAACTTTATTCCGAAGTTTAGGAACTTAAATTTTTGAACTTTAAACTAAAATTGTAACTTTGCACTCCAAAATAAATAACAGCTATGTTAGATAGATTACAATATGTAAAACAACGTTTTGACGAAATTTCAGACTTAATTATTCAGCCTGATGTAATTGCCGATCAAAAGCGTTACGTACAATTAAATAAAGAATACAAAGACCTTAAAGGTTTAGTTGAAAAACGTGAAGAGTACATAACTCTTGATGGAAATATAAAAGAAGCTAACGAAATTATTGCAGATGGTTCTGATGCCGAAATGGTAGAAATGGCCAAAATGCAATTAGACGAAGCAAAAGAACGTTTACCTCAATTGGAAGAAGAAATCAAATTCATGTTGATTCCTAAAGATCCAGAAGACGCGAAAAACGTAATGGTGGAAATCCGTGCAGGTACGGGTGGAGATGAAGCTTCTATTTTTGCAGGAGATTTATTCCGTATGTACACTAAATATTGCGAAGCACGTGGTTGGAGAACTTCTGTAGTAGATGTTAGTGAAGGAACTTCTGGTGGATTCAAAGAGGTAATTTTTGAAGTAACAGGAGAAGATGTTTACGGAACTTTGAAATTTGAAGCAGGAGTACACCGTGTTCAACGTGTTCCTCAAACTGAGACTCAAGGTCGTGTGCATACTTCAGCTGCAACGGTAATGGTTTTACCAGAAGCAGAAGAATTTGATGTACAAATTGATATGAACGATGTTCGTGTTGACTTTTTCTGTTCGTCTGGTCCTGGAGGTCAGTCGGTAAATACCACGAAATCTGCGGTTCGTTTAACGCACATTCCAACTGGATTAGTGGCGCAATGTCAGGATCAAAAATCGCAGCATAAGAATAAAGATAAAGCAATGGAAGTATTACGTTCTCGTTTGTACGAAAAAGAATTAGCCATCAAACAAGCGGAAGATGCTACCAAACGTTCTTCGCAAGTAAGTTCAGGTGACCGTTCGGCAAAAATTAGAACTTACAACTATTCACAAGGTCGTGTAACTGATCATAGAATTGGTTTAGACGTTTTTGATATGGATGGAGTTATGAATGGTAAAATTCAAAAATTTGTTGACGAGCTTCAAATGGTAAACAACATGGAAAAATTAAAAGAGAACGAAGTTTTCTAATCATAAAAAAAGCCTCTTTAAAGAGGCTTTTTTATGATTAGAAAACATTAATTTTTCTTTATAAAACTTTCAGCATATTTATTACCATCTTCAGTTTCTATTGATAAGATATATAATCCTTCTGCTAAATCTGACACATCGAAACTTCCATTATTTAAATTTCCTGTTTTAATTATTTTTCCTAAAGTTGAAAGAACAGAAATATTTTTAATATTTAGTACTTCACTATTAGAAAGTGTAATCAAGTTGGTTGTAGGATTTGGATATAAGATAATTTTAGAATTTCCATTATCAACTAAACTTAAAGGACTAGAACCTTCAATAACATTTAAAGCACTATTAACAGTAGGGTTGTTAATAACGTCAACTACACCTGATGGCCATAAAACCACAACTTGTGTTATTGCTGTTGCAGAACCAATCCCAAAATGAACATTTAAAGTACTCATATTTCTAAAACCTTCACCACTTCTAACATCTCTAATTTGTTTTCCCCAAGGGCCATATATTTCAATTCTTGCTCCTATACCATTTCTATTGCTTTGTATGCCTTGAAGGTTAAATTTTATCCAATTATTTCCATTTCCGTTGCTGTAATATATCGTTGAACCACTTTGAACATCAACAAATCCATCATTGTTAAAATCGCCTACTGGACCTGGTACAAAACCTATATTAAATGGAGAAAATGTCATATTACCATTATTTCTCATGATTTTATTTCCACCACCCATTACATCTGTAAATCCGTCGTTATCAAAATCATAAGTTATATGTTCGATGTTTAAGCTTGTATTTGTATCCCAACCAGAACCAGCAGTTATATCAGTAAAAGTTCCATTGCCATTATTTCTCATTAATTTGTGATGTCCATCAGCGTTTGAACTTGCTCCAATTAATGCATCCATGTCTCCATCATTATCAAAATCATTCCAAGCTGAAGACCATGTTTGAACTGGGTCAGCCATATTTGAAGCTACAGAAACATTTGTAAAAACACCGCTTCCGTTGTTTTGGTGTAATTCGTTCACTTTTGCGGTTGAAGCTCCACCTCTACATTTTGCTATAAATAAATCTTGATCGCCATCATTATCATAATCTACCCATACAGAACCATAATTTCCTCCTTCTGAATGATCGCCTAATCCTCCTTGGTAAAAAGTTAAGTTTCCTGAACCATCATTTAGATAATAAACATTTGGATCAACATCATGACAAACAAATGTATCTAAATGACCATCATTATTAATATCAACCATGTTAGATCGTTGTGAAAATACATATTGAGGTCCAGAAATTTCAGTAAATCCTGTTCCAGTTGCGTTAGCTTTCATAAAGGTAACACCACTTCCTCCTCCATAAACTAAATCGTTAAATCCATTTTTATCTAAATCACCTGCAGCTATACTCCATGAAGGAAGAAAATCAGCAGCAGTAGTAGTGATAGTGCTATTTGAAAATCCTCCAGAAGTTAATTGATAATGTATTTGAACATTTGTTGAAGATACTGCAACAATATCATCTAGATAGTCACCATTCATGTCAACTGCACAATTTAAATAGCTACCAGAAATTGTAGGAATGGCTTGTGCTGTAAAACTAACTGGCGCAGGAATTGGAGGTGTATATGTGTTTTCGATTAATTGAAAAGTAAAACCAGCAGCACTCCATTTATTATCAAAAGCAATATAATATGTGGTTCCTGCCATTGCAGAAAAAGTTGCAACAGAAAGATATCCTGTGCCTATTGACCCGCTATCATCATCCCCAGAATGGCAAACTAAAGTACCACAACCACCAGAATAAACATTAAAATTAGTGTCTCCACCAGAGTTTATTGCTAAATCAGTTGTTATAGTAACAGTATAATTAATTGTAGGTGTATATCTGTACCATTCAGAGTATTTTGTAGTTTGTGTATTTACGTTCCCAGCACAAGCTAATGCAGAAGGGGTTCCGTCTAAAGTGCCTACAACATGTGATCCAGCTGAAACTACTACAGCAGTTTCGCAGGTGTTTTGAGAAAAGGAATAACTTCCGAAAAGTATTCCAATTAAAAGTAATGTTTTTTTCATAAAGTATTGGTTAGAGGGTTGTTTTTTAATTAATCGCAAGGTTCTAATGTATTGATCCATTGTTCTAATAATTCAATACCTTCTGTATGGACAATGCTTCTACCTAGTAATGGCATTCTAACACTTTCGTCAGTGGCACTTAATCTATAATACATTACTGAACGATTTTTATTAGCTGGTGTAATAATATTAGTTAGAGCGCTATTAATGTCTTCTTGAGGCGGAATACAGACTCCTAAATTTGCAGGATTTGTTGTTTCATCAAATGCAAGTCGAATAGGTCTATAATCACAATGACTACCTTCATGATGGCAATGTGCACAATTCATATCTACATATGATCGTACTCTTAGTTCTAACGGTTGACTAGTGTCGTTATAGTTTACAGTTGAATTGATTGTTTCGGGTAAAGTGTTTTCTAGTAGCCCATTTTCAATCCATTTTTGTAACTGATTTTTTGTTTCTACACCGTAATTGTAATTGAAATTTAGGTTTTGCGGCTTGATTCCAATTGGAATAGGTTGGTCATTTCTTTTGTGACAAGTCAAACATTCTGTTTCTGATGGAATTCTATAGTTAACATTTAACAAATCCCCATTTTCATTTACAAATTCAATATTTGTGAAACTTCCAGACATATCTAATGTTGCTTCAGTTTGTGCTTCATTCCATATGTATTCTGCAAAAATCCATCCCGTAGATTTTCTAATCATTATTCGAGTTTCAATGATTCGAGTTGTGTTTTCAGGCTGAACATTGTCATAATAAAATGTTTTTATAATTGCCGAACCCACAGGGAGTTCTAAAACATTTCCGTCTCCATTATATGTTGATTTTGCACCTTTTGGAATCCAAATGAATCTCTTTTTATGAGCATAATCTGTAAAAAGTGTACTTGCAGGAATGTAAGGTAAAACATCTAACGAAGGTTTTTGATCTTTCATTTCACCTTCAAAAAAATGATAATCCGATAAATTTTCGTAAGGAACTTGAGTTAAGTCAACAGTAACAGGAGATATTGGTATATATTCTTCGTCGTCATTATCTGTACAAGAAAACACAAAAAGTAGCGAAATAGCAAAAAAGGATAGAATTGCGTATTTTTTTGTCATATTAGTAGGTTTTGTTTGTTTTTGTAAAAACAAATATAACTTTTTTTTTTAAAATGACAAATTTTTATGAGTTCAATAACTAATTATTTAACAGTTTTTCTGAAATTTCAACATTATAATTTTTTAAATTATTGAGTGCATCTACCGAATGATAATCAAAAGTCATTTCCAATTCTTTGTATTTCTTTTTGTTTTCAATGCGATTGATGCTGTCATAAAAACGACGCACTTCTTCCATATTAGAAATAATCAACTTTGGAACTTTTACATTATTTCCCGATTCGTCTTTGGCAACCATTGTAAAATAACTCGAATTACAATGTTTTTTAATTCCTGTTTGAATGTGTTCCGATGTTACACGAATACCGACAACCATTGAAGTTTTTCCAACGTAATTTACTGAAGCTTTCAAAGTTACTAATTCACCAATTTCTACAGGATTTAAAAAATCAACCGTGTCAACAGAAGCCGTTACGCAATAACATCCCGAATATTTTGATGCACATGCAAAAGCAATTTGATCCATTAATTTTAACAAATAACCACCATGGATTTTTCCGCTAAAATTAGAATGCGAAGGCAGCATTAACTCTGACAACGTAATTTTTGATGCTTTAACTGTATTAGCTGTTTCCATCTATTTACTATTAAAATAGGGTGATTGTTCAGGTGTTACTTTTATAATAAAATAATGTGTATCCCCCCACCAAGGTAATGTTTTTAATCTTTCTTTGTATTCCAATTTCACATATTGGCCTTGGTATTTTTTTAAATCTTCTATCACTTTTTCTTCACCATCTTCAACTGAAAATGGGAAAAATCGTGTAGCTCCAAAACCTTCATTTAGTTCGCCTTCCCAAGTTTTGAAAATCACACCTTTATTGCTAAATTTCGATAAAACACCGCTTCTAACGCCATCGCTCAGTGTAAAATTATAAATAAACAAGGTATAACCTATTAAACCTATGGTTACCGCTAATAGGAAGTAAACCAAAATTTTTCTTGCTGTGTTCATGTGTTAGTTATTTTCTTCTGTTAGTAAATTTTCTTCGTTTTCTGCTCTTTTCAAAACCGATTCGGGTAATGCTTTTTTAGCTTTAGCACCCATTTTCTTTAATTTTTCAACGCTGGTAATTAAATTTCCTTTTCCGTCAACTAATTTGTTCATGGCGTTACCATATTCAATTTTGGCTTCGTCCATTTTTTTCCCAATTTTAATCAAATCGCCAACAAATCCTTCAAACTTATCATATAAAGCACCCGCCTGACGCGCAATTTCAATTGCATTTTCTTGCTGTTTTTGATTGGTCCACATACTATCAATCGTACGTAAAGTTGCCAAAAGGGTAGAAGGTGTTACAATCACAATATTTTTCTCGAAAGCTTTGTTGTACAAGGTCGTATCTTCATTTAACGCCACAGCAAATGCAGATTCAATAGGAATAAACAATAACACAAAATCCGGACTTTCCATGTGGTATAAATCCTGATAATTTTTGTTGCCCAATTGCTCTACGTGACGATTAATCGAAACTACATGTTCTTTTAAATACTGACTTTTCACGTTGTCATCTTCTTCGTTAATGTAACGTTCGTAAGCTGTAAGTGTTACTTTTGAATCGATAATCATTTTTTTACCATCTGGAAGATTGATAATCACATCCGGAAAAACACGACTTCCATCTTCAGTAGTATGACTTTGTTGCACAAAATATTCTCTATCTTTCTCTAATCCTGATTTTTCTAATACGCGTTCTAATACCAATTCACCCCAATTTCCTTGCATTTTGCTATCACCTTTTAAGGCTTTGGTTAAATTGATGGTTTCTTTGCTCATTTGTTCGTTCATTTCGCGAAGTCCCAAAATTTGTTGACGTAACGCTGCGTGATAATCGATACTTTCTTTATGGGTGTCTTCGACTTTCTTTTCAAAAAGTTGAATTCTATCTTGTAAAGGAGAAAGAATATTTTTAAGATTCTCTTTGTTTTGCTCGGTGAATTTTACCGTTTTTTCTTCCAGAATTTTATTAGCTAAGTTTTCAAATTCTTTGGTAAATTTTTCTTGAAGTTGTTCCACTTCTTGCTTTTGTTCTTTATTTCGTTCCCAAAGATTATCAAAATCGTTTTCTTTTTTAGCTAAATGAATCGCTAATGATTCTTTTTCTTTTTGAAGGTTTTCTTTTTCGGAAGTGAGTTGGACAAATGATTTTTCAAACTGATTTCGCTCGGTTTGAAATTGAATTTTTAATTGTTCAATTTGACCTAAAAGTCCGTTAATTCGTTCTTCTAAACCTGATTTTTCGGATTGTGATTTGGCAGTAAAAAGCAACTTTCCAAGGAAAATTCCAATGGCAAGTGCAACAATAAATGTAACTAAAATAAGCATTGATTCTGGCATAAATAATTTAAATATCTGAAGTTAAAAGTACTACTATTTTTCGGAATAATTAAAATTTATAACTCAAAACCGTTCTAAAATTAAATGGAGTTCCTGGCGTAAAATGAATTTCAGTAACTGATGAAGTTTCTCCTTGTAGTTGCGATTCGGTTTCAAATTGGGTTTCGTTCCATTTAGTATTAAAAATGTTTTCAATTAATATTCCTGCAGTGAAATTTTTAAATGTATAATTCAAATTCAAATCGGATACAAAATAACCTTTTGCGGTTAAAGAATAATCTTCATTTGCAGGTCTATCTCCTAAATATCTGCTTTTAAATGAACCTGAAAAACGATTTTTAATCACACTCAAACTTCCCATAAAAGTACTTTTTGGTGCTAACGGAATATAATCATTTCCACTTGGCTCTTCAGTACTTTTGGCATCAGTATAAGTGTAATCAGCATTTAAGAATAACCAATCTGTAAACTGATAGCGCAAGCCAAAATCGATTCCTTTGCGAGCCGTTTTTCCACTTGGTTCTACAATTCCTGCATCGCCAACGTACACAAATTCTTGTTCCAAAAACAAATACCAAACTGCGGAATTGAAAATTAATTTTGACGTTGGTTTCCATACAAAACCTAAATCAGAACCATAAGAAGCAGGTAATGTTTTTCGTCCACCATTAGCCACATTTACACGAGTATCGTTGCTGTGAAATCCTTTTCCTGATTTTAAAAATAGTTGAAGTTTGTCATTGTGTTTGTAAAGAAAATTTAATTTTGGACTTAAAATCCCTTTATTTATAGCTTCATTTGAATAGGTTGGACTCAATTTGTCATAGTAATCAAATTTAAAATAATCATAACGAAGTCCTGCATTAAGAACTAACTTGTCGAATTTGAATTCCGTATTTGCATAACCTGATAAATTAGTTTCATTAACATCGCCAAGCATAATGTTTTGTAGTGTTGTAACTCGATTTGCAGTATGAGAAAGTTCAATATCATCCACTTTATCTTGTCGTAGACCAATTCCTAATTGATAGTTAAAAGGTGTGTTCTTGATTGAAGTACGCTTTTCAAATTCAGAATTTAAACCGAAAGTAGTACGCTTTTCTTTTTGTCTAATTTGGTCACCATTAATTGGATCTTCCAAGAAAAAAGTAAAATTAGAATATAATTCAAAATCATATAACGAAACATAAGCATTGGTTTTCAAACTCGAGTTTTCAGACAATTGTTTTTCATGTTTCATGTTTACTATACTTCGACTCGTGTTTCCACCTTCTGTATCATCAATAGCACCAAATCTTCCAATTATACCTTGATCAACAGCTCTTTGTGGAATTTGCCCTGAAGCATTCCATTTGCTATCAAAATGAAAAACAGAAAACGATAACTTAGAAGTTTCGTTATACAAAGTGTATTTGGAAAATAGATTAGTTCGATTGAAATTTTGAGGCGAATCAAAATAACTATCTGTTTGTAAAAAAGAACCTGAGAAGTACAAACTTTCTTTGTCAGAGGACAATAAATTGAACATTCCTCGAATACGTTGTGTATTAAATTGTCCAATTTCTATTGCCACTTCATCACTTTTGATTCGTTCTTTTGTATTGAAATCTACATATCCAGCGGTGGCTAAATTGCCTTTGTTTGCAAAATAAGAACCTTTGTCAAAATCAACATTATCTACGGTTTCCGGTTGTAAAAAGTGCAAATCAGCATAACCTTGTCCGTGTCCATGAGAAACCATGTTTACTGGAACTCCGTCAACATTGATGGCAATATCAGTTCCATGATCTATATCAAAACCGCGTAAGAAAATTTGTTCTGCTTTTCCACCACCAGCATGTTGTCCAATGAATAAGCCTGGAACAATACGTAATAATTCCTGTGGTGAATTTACTGGATTTGTTTTTAAATCTATTTTAGAAATTTCGTGTAAATGATTTAATTCATTTGTAATAACTACTTCTTTCAAACTGACAGCTTTTGGAATTAATGTGTAAATTCCAACTTCTGAAAGAACAGTTCGCTTTTCGTCAAAATTTTTGTGAGATAAACTAATACTATCACCAATTTTTGAGCTTTCTAAATTGAATTCTCCTTTATAATTGGTATGCGCATGCGATTTGTTTTGGATGTTTTGAATGTAAACATCAGAAATAGCAATTCCCTCTGAATTTATTATTTTTCCTTTAGAAGTTTGTGCTTGAACCAATATTGATAAAACGATAAAAAGTAAGGTGTAATAGTATTTCATTTATTTTTGATTTAAAGAAGGCAAAGATATTACTTGTTACATAATTTTATTGTTAAATTTGGAAGCAGAAATTACAATTTATAAAAACCTGATGCATCATCATTTCCTTATACATAAGCCTTATGGTTATTTGTCGCAGTTTATTTACCAATTAAAGCGCAAGAAAAAGTTGTTGGGCGAATTATATGATTTTCCCGAAAATACGATGGCAATTGGTCGTTTAGACGAAGATTCAGAAGGCTTACTTTTGCTAACTACAGACGGCATGATGAGCGAAATTGTCCGAAGCAAAAAAGTAGAAAAAGAATATTACGCTCAAGTAGATGGATTAATTACTGAAGAAGCCGTCGAACAATTGAGAAACGGAGTTGAAATCGGTTTACATGGTAAAAAATACAAAACCAAAAAGTGCAAATCTTTCAAATTAGAATCTATTCCCAATTTAGGAGAGCGTGGTAAAAAGATTCGAGATGAGCGTCACGGGCCAACTTCTTGGGTTTCGATAACTTTAACCGAAGGAAAATTTCGTCAAGTGCGAAAAATGACTTCTGCAGTTGGTTTTCCTACATTACGATTGGTTCGCGTGCGTGTAGGAAACATTCATTTGAATGACTTAAAAGCCGGTGAAGTTTTAGAAGTCAGTGGTTTTGATGTATAAAAAAAACAGCTATTTCCGACGAAATAACTGTTTTCTATTTTTGAATTAATATAACGATTATTTGAAAATTTCTGTAAAAAACGTTTTCATTGCTTCCCAACTTCTTTTATCGGCTAATTCGTTGTAAGCAGCGCCTTTGCTGTTATCGCTTCCTGCATCTTTGTGAGTAAAAGCGTGAACTGAATTCGCATAATAATTCATTTGCCAATCGGCTTTAGAAGTTCTCATTTCGTTTTGGAAGGCTTCTATTTCTTTAGCTGGAACATAAGGATCATCCGCACCATGTAACACTAAAACTTTCGCTTTAATTTCATTTGTTGGGCTATTCGCAGCTTTTCCTAAACCGCCATGAAAAGAAACCACTCCTTTTACATTTAAGTTACCACGAGCCGCTTCGATTGCACCAGTTCCGCCAAAGCAATATCCAATTACCGCAATCTGATTTTTATCAGCACCGGCTTTTACTAATTGGTCAATTGCTAATTGAATTCTTTTTTGGTATTCCGCAGGATTGTTTTTGTAGAAACCTGCATTTTTTCCTGCTTCACTTGTGTTTTTTGGATTGTTTCCAACGCCATAAATATCCGCTACAAAAGCATGATAGCCTAATTTAGATAAGTTTTCAGCGGATTCTTTTGCATGTGCATCAACACCCATCCATGCGGGTAAAACGATGATACCAATTTTCTTTGGATTTGCTTTTTGTGCTTTGGCAAAATAGCCTTCTAAATTTTGATTACCATCTGAGTAATCTACTTTTACTAATTGTCCAAAACTATTCAATGTTGCTAAGAGTAAGGTAATGTAAATGTATTTCATAACTTTTTTTAGTAAAATTATGAAAATTGAAGACACTTAGCGTTAAACAAAAGGTAAAATTGGAATAAATTATTTGATTTTGAACTTACCAATAGTAGCATCAAAAGTCAAATGTTCCGTATCAAATAAGGTATTAAAAATCCCGGTTTGAATTAAATTACAAGGTTGGTCTTGTACAATTTGAGTTGGTGTAAACACAATCATTTCGTCTGTCATTTGAATCGCTAAATCGATATCATGCGTAGAGTAGAGGATGGTTTTTCCTGTTTCGTGGGTTAATTTTTGCAATAATTTCAACAAAGTAGCTTTGTGAACCAAATCTAAATGCGTGGTAGGTTCATCTAAAATTATAATCGAAGTATCTTGCGCCAAAGCACGAGCAATCAAAGCAATTTGCAACTGACCATCGCTAATTTCGTCGTGTTTTTTATGAACTAAATTTTGGATTTCGGTTAACGAAATAGCTTCTTCAATTTTGATTGTATCTTCTTCGGATAAAGTACCTAACCAATTAGTATATGGCTGCCTTCCTAAAGCGATGATTTCGTAAACGGTTAAATTACTTGGAGGCAATTTTTCAGTTAACACGATGCTTAATTCTTGCGCTAAATCAAGCGGTTTATAACTTTGAAGTGACTTATGGAGTAAAGAAACTTCACCTTGTAAAGGTGGAATGATTCCTGTTAATGTTTTTAGTAATGTTGATTTCCCGATTCCGTTTTCACCAATTAAAGCAATTAATTTCCCTTTTTCTAAACCAAGATTAATGTTTTGAGCAATAGTAATTGTTTCCGATTTGGATTTATAGCCAATCGTAAGGTTTTGGGTTTGTATGGTGAAATTTTGTTCGCTCATTATGA